>Ga0247841_10003374_pt1 | contig 29768 bp, 22 predicted proteins | sample LaCruzMarch2015__2_FD_192410 | JGI IMG/M metagenome (GOLD analysis project Ga0247841, IMG submission 192410) | Freshwater microbial communities from meromictic Lake La Cruz, Castile-La Mancha, Spain - LaCruzMarch2015_18m | ecosystem: Environmental > Aquatic > Freshwater > Lake | place: Spain... | reverse complement strand
AAGAACACCTGCATCCGCGCAGGGTATGCGCCGGCACGGCTGGTCTCAATTCCATAGGCGTGGATAAGGCATCCGGGACGGCACTGCGGCACTGGGGGGCTTTCCCATATTCCTGCCGCTCTCCTGATGACATCAATTCGGTTGACAAAACCGCAGCACTACGCTGAAATCAGGGGAAATAACAAGTAGGTGCGATGAGCGGATAGCCGTTATTGAAATGTCTTCAAGACCCGATAGCTCAGACTCTTTACACCTGAAATGTCTTGGATATGAGGGTCCAAACTAGCCTCTCCGGTTGGAGCGGCGGCGATCAGGTAGACGATCACATTGCCGTGGTCAACGTCAACGGCCTGGACATCAGTGTTCTTTAGCAGGGGCCGCACATCTGGGCTGGCGAGAGATGCCTTGACCTTAGCCCAAATGGCAAAATCTGCAGCCTGCTCTTCGACATGCGTCTTATAGGGCTCATGCTCCTTGAGGGTCTTTTCGATCTTCCAGTAGGTTTCGATTGTCCCGGTCTGGACCACAGTGCGCGCAATCTGTTCCACATCTGCAGCAATGTTCGTGCTCTGCACAAATCCCGCCAGTTGCAGGGTTTTGCCATCGAATCTGACGCGGATGTACCTGGATTTGATGTCCTTCCGGTCCATGATCTTTGCGCGGATGCTTCCAATCACAGTAAGACGGGCAGCCTCTGATCGCGCTGAACTGACCACCTTCTCCAGCACCTGAGTACCTTCGGCATACAGCGATGCCTGGTCAATACTGAAGACAATCGCCGCGATCATAAGAATACGCAGAAGCATGCTTATCTCCCTTGTTCTTCTCTATCAGACGCAATCAAAAGCCTGATCTTTCATAGTTGTTTCAACATATTGCGATCAAGATACAGTGACAATACTCAGTGCTACTGCATTCGGGGCGCATTCGCAAGCTCCTGATCGCATTTGGAATGGCCGGAGCAGTGAAAGAAACTGAGTCCTCTCCCGTCTCTGTCTAAAGGTACAATGTTAATGACGGCGAACAGCGCAGGCAGAATAATTCATAAGAAGAGTGGTCATTCAGAGTTGAATGCACGAAAGGAGACAAACGTGAAACGAGTTCGGTTACTGATTGGTGTCCTGGCGTCAATCTGCGTTTGTGCAGGCTGCGCAGCTGATGATAGTGACGATTACGAAGCAAACTCAAGCTACGTGGCTCCAGTCCAAACTGCTGATAGTGATAACTACGCGTCAAACTCAAGCTATGTGGCTCCAGTCCAAACGGCAGGCAATTCAGATGTACATGCGGACGACGATTCCTTTTGGCAAGATGTTGGAGAGGCCGCATCAGAAATCTACGACGTTACTTCTGATTATGTTCGCAATGCTTGGGACGACTTGGTGGAGGGCTGGAACAGATCAAAGACATAGGGCGGCTATGTTCAATGTCTAAGGCGCAAAAGCATTGATGATAATGGCTGACATATAATTGGAGGGCCAATGAAGAAGTCTCCTTGGGTCTTGATGGTGGTGATGTTGTTAAGCGCCGGTTGCATGACGCACTACGCCGAATTTAGTGGTCCCCGGGTGATCAGGGACAACGGGGTGCGGCCCCGCGAAGTGATATACCCGTATCGATCGACGGTGTTCCATGCTGGATCAGACACTCATGGAAGAGTTGAGATTATAGATTCCGGCTACGACAACTATCGGCACAGGTCTCACCTGTACCATGATAATGCCGACGAACATCGTAGGTAGCGACAATGCAATTGCGCGTGATCAACACCCCGTGTCGGCCCAATCAACTCTCCACCTTATACCCCGTCTTTCAAGCGAAGCGCAGTCCGCCGTCTTGTCCGCCATAGCTCTGTGAGCGACGGCGGAAGCCTTGGCGTAGGTGGATCGCTCAACTCCTCAGCTTGTATCCAGTCTTTTCAGAGAGTTCTTCGGAATCCACCTTTACCCCCGCCTTCGCCAGCTTCAGCGCATCATCCACGACCCGGCTCGACTGATCTGATACGCCAGGCGCGAACTCGAAATAGCCGAGAACCGGCTGTCCCGGAAAGAACTCCGCCAAAAGGGGCGCATCCAGATGCTCCTGAAGCACCTCGCTTACCGTCAACGCATCCCCGCGTGCAATCTGCATGAACGTTTCCGAGTGCGCATTGCCGGCCAGCGTCCCAGACCCCGACTCCGTCAGCATCGTCAACAGCCCACCGGTCGCCACCAGAGTGATTTGCCGGTCCAGATATTCGAGCCGCTCCTTGTACGGAGGGTGGTTCCCGCCACCGTTCACGTACTTGATATCGCTTCCATTCGGCAGATACCCACGCCCATCCGAGACTAACTCATCCGCAATCCGCAGGTACTCCTCTTCCTTCGCCTCCGGCGTATTCGGCGGCCCCACCAGGAACACCGACGGAACCCCGTAAACTTCCAGAAACGAATCCCAATCCTTCAAGGTCAGGGTGCGAGCCAGGTACTGCATCGAAAGCAACCGGTTCAGAGCCACCGTATCAAGAATCACGAAGTTAGCCGGGTCGATAGGCACCCCCCGATACCGCCCACTCACCGCATTCTGATTGTACTCCCAGGCACCGTACATCCCATCCCGTACCCAGAACCATTGCTCAACCGGCTCCAGCCTCTGGATTATTCCCGATGCCGCATAATGCTTCTCTAGATGAGCATACCCGCGGAAGAACCCACCGAACAAGAAAGCCACCGCATCCCTCAGATTCTCAATCCGGTCATAACATTCCCGCAACATCGCCGCCTGCTCCTCCGCCAAGACTTGGTCCCCTCCACCGGAGGGGTGGCCGTCTTGTCCCGCCGTAGCATCTTCGCGAAGGCGGAAGGCCGGGGTGGGTTCTCTTTGCCCCTTCGCGCCCTTTGCGATCTTCTGTTCAGATCCTCTTTCTTCGGGTTTTGGGTTTCCGTCACGTTCCACCTTCAACCGTCCACCTTCAACCGTCTCGGGCACCTGTTTAATATCCCAATCGCAACTCAGTAGCGCGGCCCTTCGTCTCTGCATCACCGAGAACACCATCGCATCTGACCGCTCCATGAAATGATAGAACCATTGCAAATCCGCGTATTGCCCACGTTCGCCGGCATCAAGAAGCGACATCAACTTCGGCAGACTCATCCCCCGAAGCGGATTGTAGGCATCCCTCCACGCATTATTCTTCTGCCCGTAGATCGATATCACCGCCTAAACTCCTCACTGCATCTCGCCCCTGTCCGCCGTAGCCGGTCTCCGCGAAGGCGGAACGCATTGCTCTTCGAACTATAGATTTGCATTCCCATGATACGTCCGATCCGTCTGAAGCGTCCTACACGTCCGACTCGGCACCACCCACCGCCTGCTCTTCATTTCCTACGTTCTACGTCCCACCGTCCACAGTTCTTTCTCTCCTCCGCGCCCTCGGCGATCTCTGCGCGAGACATCTTTCTTGTCTTTACCTCCCACGTCCTACGTTCTACGTCCCACCGTTTTCTCGGTCACTTCCTACGTTCCACGTCCCACTGACCACAGTTCTTTTCCCAGTCCCATCCCTCACTCCGCGACCGTGGCGTACATGATCCGCAGGGTCTTCGCGCAGTCGCGGGCTGCAATGGTCAGGGGGTTGGTTGTGACTAGGGCACCGGTCGAGACCTGGATCAGGTAACCGCAGAACCGATACCGCAGGCCGGTACGAGGGCTGGTGAAATCTGCCGCCTGGCATAGGATGCTCCTGTCGGACTGGATCCGCAGACTCAACCCGCTGACAACAGCCGGATCGATCGGATACCAGGCACCCTTGGCGGGAATAGAAGGACTTTGACGCCGCAGGTTCTGTATATCGTTCGCTGAATACCGCACATCCGCAAATCCCCCAAATCCCCTGAGCGCAGTCTCCGCACCTTTATCGCGAACATCACCGGGGATATACGTGACAACGGCCGCAGGCTGAGGAACTGGATCGGGCGGCACCGCGGGCGCGTTTGTGATGGCCGGCGCCGGGGCGCCCGCCTGCCCTCCCGAGGAGGGAGCGGGCAGGTTCGTGGTCGTCTGCGTCGCTTGCAGACAGTCGTCCAGAAGTCTCACGCCCTGCTTGAAATACGCGCAGGAACTGCAAAAGAGGCAAACAAACAGCAAAGATGCTACAGCGAGGCCCTTGCCCCGTAGCGTGCTTTCCTCTGCTGCGGGGCATCCGCCCCGTAGTGTGCTTCGCTCTACTGCGGGGTTCTTCTTCGCGGCTTCCTCTTCCCGCCATTTCATGACAAGCGGGTGTATGATGTCGCGGTCTACATTGATGGCTATTCGCCACGCCATCTGAATCAGGGCCAGAATTACCGATAGTCTGTTCATGCTGCTCCTTTACGGGTTGTTGATTGTGAACTCCCACAAAGTAATGCGCAGGAATCAACTGGAAGGCCTGAGACGATGCAGTAAGAAATGGAATTTATCCGCAGACCTGCCCGCTCCCGAGGTTCCGGGAGGGCAGGCGGGTTTCGCATCCGCCTTCGCGGGGCCTACGGCGGACAGGGATTTTCGGAGATTAGGGAGATCTTGGTACGTGCCGCGGCGAAGCCGGGCGTGTCACAAATACGCACCATTTGATGCGTTCTCCGTGAAGCCTTCTGGTACTTACATAGCCTTCTGTAGGCAAGCCGGGAGATACGGATCGCAGCGCGCCGGAGGGTGTAAGTCATCTTTGTTGGTTGATGATCACGCGGCTTTCAGAAAAGAGTTGCAATAGGCGTCGAAGAGATTGCTTTTGATCAGGCAACGAAAGGTGAGCACGTCAGCTGCCCCTGTGCGTAGCCAACGCATGCCGGAAAGCTTGGTGCGTTGAGCAACGATGTGACGACAAGCCCCCTCGACGGCCCCGGAACCGATGAAATACCCCTTTCGGAGGAATGTGCGGTAGGTCATACGGCTGGCATTCTTCTGAAAATACTTGAGTTGATCCGTCACTTCCAGCCGGCGTACGCGAGCCAGGGCTGCAGCACGTTGTGAAGCTTCGTCGATGATACGCGGTAATCCATTACGCTTGAGACGTCTGCGCCATGCCTTGAACAGTGCCTTGGCTCTGAGTTCGTCAGGCTCAAGGAGTAAGCAGAGATCATGGAGATGCTCGCAGGCATGGTAGAAGTCTACGATCTGTACTGCATCTCTGAATCGGTCCTCAACCATGTTCCATATCCATTCAGCACCATCGCCGAGAAAGACTGTCGTGCGAGCTGTGGCATAACCGATTTTAAGTGCTTCGTTATATAGCATGGTGCTGAGATCGCAGACATCGCCAAAGGTACTGACATATGTGGCGGAAGAAGGATCGCGTTGGGGTTGCCCTTTGTCATCGTACGACTGGGTAAAGACGCAGCCGATCTCGATCTGGCGCGTCTTGGCGGACCCGTCGGGCTGTTTGCCCCGGATGCTAACGAGTTCTTTGGGGCACATTGGAATACCTGTCATGTCCGCTTGAATGTTCAGAATAGGAATCGGCGACTGGCGTTGTACCGCAGGTCGATCTTTCATCCAGGCTGCTGCATGGGTGGCATAATAACGAACGATGCGGGGAATCTGACGGCTGGGAATCTCCAGCCCTGCGAAGCGTTGCAGGGTCTGAGAAGCCTGATCAAAAGACGGATCCATGGCACCCGACCAACACATCAATTGCGCCACGGCTGGAGTATATTGATCGTGCAGGCCGAGTTGCTCATCGAGCGGGCAGCGGCCACCTTTGGAACCGACATAGTAAGGACGACGCAAAGTGATGGGGCCTACAAGCGTAACGACTTTGCGAGGTCGCCAGGAGTGGAAGTGCTCGTCTTCGCAGCGCTGAGCCGGGGGCAGGAGTTGAGGAAGTTCGTGATTGAGAAAGCCTTCCAAGACCGCAGCGGTGTCTTTCTGGGAGGCGGCGCGCAGCGTTTGCTCGAACCACACTGGGTCGAAGGTCCGTTCGCGAATGATCTTCTCTCGGGCAGTGCTTAAGAACTGTGTGACTTCGCGGCCACGGGCGGCTTGGACAATCTGGGCTTTTTTTTACTGTCGGCATCCTGAGCACAAGCGCTTTCTTCCATCAGATCAAACAACTTGTCAAAGACTGCTTGTGCCTGGCGTCCACGTTCCAAATCGGCCTTTACCTGCGATATGGTTTCTTTTGGTACGCGAACAGAATGCTTGCGCCCCCGGACCCACCGTTGCCAAACGTAATAGGGACCTTGTTGCTGCATCTTGCCGTTACTAGCCTTGCGTTCATAATACTGCTCGCTGAGTTGTCCACGTCGAGCTGTTCCGATAGTCATCAGTTCGTCGAACGCCGATTGTCGCCGCTGTGAAAGTGTCTGCATGCGCCTGTCTCCTTTATTAAAGCCGCCTATATGTATCTATCATGGATACAATATACACTGCCAAAAAGAAAGGCGCAAGGCCCTTTCTCGTATATTCCCAACTTATTTGTCTTACACCCGTTGTAGAACTCGTTAGCGTTAGCGCGCATGGCAATCTTGCAAGAGCGGTGCAATTCTAAGCGAGTGGAAGTTGCAGAATACTCATGGCGTGGGGTGTTTCAGGATGTAGCACGTTAGCATGGTTGCCTGGCGTTACTCCTCACGAAGATTCAGTGTTGATTGTTCATTGTCCGGAATATAAGAGAGGACTGGTATCAGGTGGAAATGGCGAGATGACAAGATGCTTGACGCAGCCGAGCGCTATTGGCGAAGGTGGAAGGAAGGGCACATGGCGGAACGCAATGTTGTTCTGGGAACAGAGGAGAGACCGGGGAAGTCAGCTTTGGACAAACCGAAGATGGTGGCTCTGGAGTTGACTTGGGCCCTGAAGTGGCGGGCAGGAGTTTGCTTTGGTGCGTACTGAGAACATTTTGCGGGAAGGTTGGCGGAAGGGCGGGCCGTGGCGGCGTCTCGCTATAGCTGTTCTGGCCTTCTTCACCGTTGCGTCGCTGGCTTCCTTGGCGTGTGTTGCGTTGCTTGGTGGATGCAGCATCGTTGTTGGTTCGCATCAGGTACTGGCTGTGCATGACGCTTTGCGACCGCTGGTTATCACTGTCGTTGCTGCACTTGCATGTCTTCGTGTCACGCTCGGTAGTTCTTGCTGGAGCACGGTGCGGAGACTACGCCCGTCCGCGACTTGGTTCTTTGCCATCCTTATGATCGGCACCGCATGGTTGGGACTGCGCGGTCCCCTGTCGATTAGCGGAGACGGAATCGAGTACATGATCCAGACGCAGTCAATTGTGCTGAATGGAACTCTCCGCATCGATACGGATCAGATCCGTGATTACTGGAACAGAACCAATCCGTTTGGAGTATCGCTCGGAAAGTCTGGCTCTCCGTCTGCCAGGTTTGCCATGGCGCACGGTGGTTATGGTGGTCTCTTCCGGGATCGCTTTGGCGATTGGCGGTACTATCACTTCTGGGCCTATCCACTTGCTGTGGCGCCGTTGTGGGCGCTCACTCATTTCCTGTCGCCAGGCAGCTTTATCGAGTACAACACGTTTCGCTTTGTAAACGTGTGCTGCCTGCTCATTCCGTTTGTTATGGCTTGGTATCGGCGGGGGGGGTGGGCCTTATTGTCTGTGTGTACGCTAGTGCTCATTTCGCCATTGATTTCATATGCGGACTGGGAGTCCCAGGAATTATTCTGTTTTTGTCTCGTGTTTTCGTCATTCTGGCTGGTGGATTCTTCACGGTATCGATTCTTGGGACCGCTGTGTCTTGGTGTCGCGGCGAGTCAGAACGTTCCGATTATGCTTTTCTTTCCGCTGCACGGACTGTGGATGATCGCACGGTCAAATTCTCATCGTTGGCGCGACTATATCATGCTGGCTGTAGCCTACCTATTGGGAGCAGGGCTGGCAGTAAGCTCCATGTCATATTTCAAGTTCTATTTTGATGTGCCAAGCGTGATTGAAAAGGTGGGACTGGCGAATCTTCATTATGCAACGATTGCGCGAACCATGCATGTGTTCTTCAGTCCAGCCACGGGGGTGCTGTGGATGTTTCCAGCATGCTTCCTCTTCCTGACTGTATGCGCGAACCGGAAGAACATAATGTTTGTGGCTGGTGTGCTGGTCACGTTGATCCCGGTTGTATGGCTGACCACATCGACATCTAACCTTAACGCAGGGCAGGTTGGCTCTGTTCGCTACGCGGTGTGGTTTCTTGCCCCGCTCTGGTACGTAGTCCTTTCCGGACCATGGCTTGATCAGGGCCTGGGCCGGCGCGCTGGCCGCGCGTTGTTCATCATGGCTGTGACGGCCAGTCTCCTGTTGATAGGCTATTTCCGCACTTGGGAGCTGCTTGGGAAGAATGTCAGTCGATTTTATGGCGGGTGCCGAAACGTGTCTGAGGTGGCGGCTTTGTACTCCGCGCTGGAATACCACGATGACGTGGAGGTTCTTGCAGAGACTGTGCTCGGTCATCATCTCCAAAGTCCGCGGAGTTTCTCCGGCGTCTACATTTGGAATTTGGGCACCGGGAAGTCACTGTGGGTAATATCAAGAAGGGACGTGAATGATCAGGGAGCGTTCGTTTGGAAGACTGAGGGGGTTCCAGTGTATCGTTCGATTCCGGAAGGCAACGTGGTGTTTGCGAAAGAAACCGATTCGACGGTGCGATTGGCCGTGGGACAACTCGCCCGGTTTACGACCAATACTGTGCTTGGCGCGTACATTCTTGTCTGGGTCGACCGCGAGGTTGGCATGGTATCCAGTACGCTTCCGGTTCGCATAGCCGATCCTGGAAAGTCGCACCGCTAACCTCTCTCAGGCGACCGGTGGTCTGGAACGATCCCGATCTAATGTTAGAACTTCCGCTTGTCTGGCAGTTGACGCGATCACATTCAAATACCGGGGCTGTCCAGATGCGAGTTGACAATGAACAGGCTGATTCACATTATCTCGCGATGAATATTCATTCTACTCCTTCATTACACAGAAGACCGCATATCTGGCCGGCCGGCTGGTTGATTGTATGGCTTGCGATATCTGCCGCTGCGGTGTCCGAAACGGGAACGTTGACTGTTGTCCAGATTTGCGATCCCCAGCTTGGAATGACCGACTATAGGGTGAATGTCGCTTCCTTCGAACAGGCTGTTAAGCAGGCCAACTTGATCAGCCCCGGCTTTGTTGTGGTATGCGGAGACCTCGTCAACTCGACCAATGCAGTATCCATCGCCGACTTCGACAGGATTAAGGGTGCATTTACGGTTCCGTGCTACTGTGTTCCGGGAAACCACGACGTCGGCAACAAGCCGACATTGGATTCGCTGGCGAGATACAGACAGGCAATCGGCCCTGATTATTGTTCGGTTGCGTATCAGGGATACAGGTTTATTCTGATAAACACTTCTCTTCTCAAGCAGGATTTGGACAGAGAAACCGACAAACACTTGGCTTGGATAAAAATGGAATTGGAAGATGCCGCTGGCAAGGGAGAGACTGTCTATGTTTGCGGGCATATTCCGTTGTTCATAAAGCATCCGGATGAAGCTGAAGGTTATGGAAATCTACCGGTTCAGCGGCGCCGGGAACTCCTCTCTTTGTTCGAGCGATACAATGTGCATGCGGTTCTGACCGGGCATGCGCACGGCTTGATCACCAACCGGTATGCCGGCATAGAGTTTCTCAGCGGTGAGGCCACCAGTACGAATCTCGACAAGAGACCGGTGGGATTCAGGCTCTGGACCCTCTCGGGCACGAATTCGCAAAGCAGGTTCGTTCCGCTTGGCAAGTAAACGATGTTTGAAGAGGTATTTGGACGGCCAGACAATTGCTACTGCGCTTGACACGCGCGTATCCCGGAATATACGGTATCCACACAGTCTTTCGCAGGAGATCTGAATCAACTGAAGGGTTTGTTCCAATTTGATTTTCAAGGGGACCGGAATGAGCGCACGGATTATCGACGGAAAACAAATTGCGCAGGAGATCAGGGCTGAGTTAAAACTGGAAGTTAGCCAGATCAGGATACAGAATGGCATTGTGCCAGGGCTTGGCGTTATCCTCGTTGGCGAAGATCCGGCGTCGAAGTCGTATGTCACGGCCAAGGAGCGGGCGTGTCACGAAATTGGCATGCGTTCAGATGACAACCGGCTTCCGGCAGGAACGTCGCAGGCGGAGCTCATGGCGCTGGTCAGGAAGATGAATGCTGATCCTGCGATCAATGGCATACTTGTTCAGCTCCCACTGCCAAAGCACCTGAACGAGACTGAAGTTCTGCTTGCAATCGATCCGTTGAAGGACGTTGACGGATTTCATCCGGTGAACGTCGGAAAGATGGTTATCGGCGAGAAGGCATTTTTGCCATGCACCCCGCACGGCGTGGTGCAGCTGCTTGTCCGGAGCGGCGTTCAGATAGAGGGCGCTCATGTGGTGGTGGTCGGCCGCAGCAATATTGTCGGCAAGCCGGTTGCCAACATGCTGCTGCAGAAGGCAAAGAACGCCAATGCAACCGTGACTATCTGTCATACTAAAACAAAGGACATAGGATATTTCACCAGGCAGGCGGACATAATCATTGCCGCAGCCGGCCGGCCGAATACGATAACTGCCGACATGGTAAGGCCCGGCGCGGTGGTCATTGATGTCGGTGTGAACAGGGTGGAAGCGCCGGGCGCAAAGACGGGATATCGTCTGGTTGGCGATGTGGATTTTGATGCCGTAAAGGAAAAGGCGAGTCTCATTACCCCGGTTCCGGGCGGGGTGGGGCCAATGACGATAACAATGCTGCTCTACAACACCGTTGAGAGCGCGAAAATGGCAGCGGCAAGAACTTAGGGAGGTGCTCAATGTCCACAAAGGATTTCAAGAGTGCGTATAAGACCATAATGGATGACCATTTTCCGCCGCGGATGGAGGTGTCGTTCATCGACGACGCCGGCAGGCAGACACTGTGCTACGAAAAGGTTACATGGTTGATCGATGGGGTGAACAAGGGGCTCCGTTACGGCGAGAATCCCGGCCAGGAGGCGGCCTTGTACAAGCTCGTGAATGGCAACCTGGTGCTCGGCGGTGTGACGGCCATCCAGCCCGGCCGCTACCTGGCGTCAGACGCCGAACTGCTGCAGTCGGGCAAGCATCCTGGCAAGACGAATGTTACCGATGCGGATAGCGCGTTGAACATCCTCCGTTACCTGACTGATGAACCGTGCGCTGTGATAGTGAAGCATAATAATCCGTGCGGCGCGGCAAAAGGAAAGACACTCGCCGATGCATACCAGCGGGCGAACATGGCGGATCGCGTCGCCGCATTCGGCGGAACGATCGCATTGAATCGCGAGGTAGACAAGGACACGGCCGAGCTGGTTGCAGCGAACTACGCGGAGGTGGTTGTAGCACCGGGTTTTGCCGATGGCGTGATGGATATCTTCGGAAAGAAGAAGAATCTCAGGGTGATGCGCATCTCAAACATGTCCCACCTCCAGGAATATGCCGGGCAGGTCGTTGCCGATTTCAAATCCCTCATGGACGGTGGCTTGGTAGCCCAGTGGTCTTTTGTTCCGAAAACAAGGTCGAGGGCGGACCTGCTCCCGGCGCAGACAGTCTACAAGGGCAACGAATACCGGATCAAGCGCATGCCGACCGACAGGGAGTACGACGACCTCATTTTCGGGTGGCTTGTTGAAGCGGGAGTGACAAGCAACTCTGTTCTCTATGTCAAGGACGGCGTTACCGTCAGTATCGGGGCTGGTGGACAGGATCGGGTGGGAATGGCCCAGTATGCGCGGGATAAGGCCTATCGGAATCTTGCTGACAGGATCTCATGGGAGCGACTGCATACCCCTTACAACAACCTCACAGACCGCAAAGTCATGGCCCGGATTGACGAAGAGGTGGCCGCGTGCAAGGGTGGACTCAAAGGCAGCGGCATGGTATCGGATGCCTTCTTTCCGTTCAGGGACGGTGTCGAGGTCGGCATCCGCGAAGAGGTCTCGGCTGTTATCCAGCCGGGCGGATCAGAGCGGGACTTTGAAGTTATTGAGGCTTGCAATGAGGCCGGCGTGGCAATGGTATTTACGGGGCAGAGAAGCTTTAAGCACTGAGAAGCAGGTTACTGCTTCAGCTTGAATCCTTCGGCCTTGGCGCGTTCCACTATGCCGGTGATGAATTTACTTTTGGCTTTTGTGTAGGCGTCGCGATCGGACTCGTACTTCTTCGCAAGGTCCTGCTTCAGATTTGAGTACTCCTTCGCTGCATTGCTGTTGCCTGCAAGGTAGTCCCTGAAGAGCAGCCATGCGTTCCAATACTGGCTTTCCTTTGCCACAACGTGAAGATAGTGCGTGTGCGGTGTTCCCTTTGTGAAGAAGTGTCGGCCGGGCAGGCCGTATTCACCCTTGTATTCGTATCCAACTGAGGAGAGAGGCTGCACACATTTCTGGATTTCGTCGAGAGACGCTACGGCCACCGCGATATCGACAATCGGTTTGGCATCCATGTCAGGGATTGAAGTGCTGCCAATATGCTCAATTCCAAGCGCGAGGCCGCGCAAGGCAATCAATAGTGCCTTCTTCTCGCTGTTGAATAGAATCCGCCAGGCGGGTGTGTAACTTGCCAGCCTTACGGTTCCGTGTTCCAAGCCTACTTTGGTGTCATGTGTATGTGGCGCTTCTGGCATCTGTCATGGCCCAGTCCGTTTTGCGACTATCCGAAAACTCCGCTCTTCCATCCCCACGCAGAGGCTGGAACATCCGTGAATGTGCAATAGACCCTGTCCGGTTGGATTGCCAGTTTTGATTGAAGCATGTCGCACAGCATGCTGGAAAGTCTGCTGTTGACGCTCTTGTTGAAGCCGCCTATTCCGCGGATATCAGCAAATGCCAGCGGGCACTCCTTGCCGTCAAAACAACCGGCCACCTGTTCCAAAGTCACCATTACATAGGCCTCAGGCTTGCCCGTGGCTTCGGCAAGGAGTTTGGAAGCCGCCGTGACAATATCCGTCTTCTTGTTGGTGGGAATGGCAACCGTGGTCTTAAGCATCAAGAGCGGCATAATTTGTCTCCTGTTCTTTCTTGTCCAATGCCCTATATTATCGTCGATAGTTGTTGCTGTGTCCAGCCTGACGAAGCGCGTTGGCAGTTCTCGATTGTTGCGTTGAGAATGGCCGCGTTGTAGCTTGACCCTCGACTGATATGTCGGGGCCACGGGCTGTTTCTAGATTTTCCGGCCGAAGGCTGTGGTGGAAAGAAGCAAATACCTTCAGAAGTCTACATGTTGCTTCCATAGAACGGGTTGGCTTTTCGGAATTCGTAGTCACGCTGGATCTCTTCCATCATGATTCCGTACATGTCGGTTCCGGGCGCGATGACGCGTTCTTCGATTGGTTCACCTGAGGCGACCCTGAAGACGTCCTCGAGGTAGCTTTCAGCATCGAGTCCGTTCTGTCGCGGATCAAAATAGTGTCCGTAGAGATGGAGCGAATCACTTATGTCGGTGTACGTTCCACGCTCGATGGTGACTCCCATTTCCCGCTGCAAATCGCGCCTCACTTCTTCATGAATGCCTTCCGTGATTCCAAAAATGTTGCTGGGCACAGCCTTGAGGTGATCGCGAGACCGCCAATGCCCGTTCACGTTCAGGCGGTAGCCTTTTCCGGAGGGGACGAGCCTGAACCAGAATCTCTGGAGACACGGCGAATGATACTCGTTCCACTTCAGGCCGTCGATCTGGCCATCGTTGTGATCCCACCGCGGATCCCACGTGATGCATTGGGCCGACCTGCACAATGGTTCGCGCTTCAGGGCTGCCACAACCGACTTCAGCTGGTTGACCGTTTTGAACTTGCCGTTATGGTCGAAATATGGATATGCGCGCAGTCTTTGGCTGTAAGTATAATTCCAGCGGTGGTCTTCACGAACCTCATCGAACTTGCCCTGTTTCATCTTGTTTGCGACATCGGTCGGGGAAATCATCCAGCCATCCTTCACTCCCTCGATTTCAGCCTTGTAGTCACCGAAACCCATCCACCCGCCAAGGTAGTGCTTGTGGAATCGTGGTTCACCGAATGGTTCCTTGATATGCATCATGACAGTGGCTTCAAAGCTCGGGAAGCTCTGGTATTCGCCCTGCTTGTTCGCAGGATCATAGTGAGTGTGAACCGCGTGTCCCAGTCCAAGCAGCGCCATGGTTGTATCTTCCCAAACCTCGGGAATGGTCCTCCTGGCAATATGGATCGTCGGTAGATCACCTTCAGACGGTTCGGAAAAAGATATTTTACCCTGCTTCCGGAGTTTGAGCGTGTACTTCAACGCTACGCGGCGCGCTTCTTCAAATGTTGCGGTGAGGCCCACTTTCTTCAGCATCGCTTTGACTTTCATTCGTACTTCCTTGTTTAAGTTGTTGGGTGTGACATTAAGAAGTGCTTTTGAACTATGCCCTCATTCCGGTCGAGCCAAATCCGCCAGTTCCTCTTTTCGTATCTGAAAGCTCATCGACTTCCGCAATCTGGACCCTAAGCACCGGCTGAACGACGACCTGGGCAATTCTCATGCCTTTTTCGACACGAAAGGCCAGTTTGCCATGGTTGATCATCAGAACGCAGACCTCGCCCCTGTAGCCGGCATCAATTGTGCCTGGCGCATTCAGGACGGTTACCTGATGCTTGGATGCCAGGCCGCTTCTGGGCCTGACCTGCGCTTCAGTATTCGGCGGCAGTTCGATAGCTATGCCGGTGTGAACAAGCCTGCTTTCGCCTGGAACGATACTGATGTCCTCGTTTGAAAAGACATCGAGTCCGGCGTCTCCTTCATGTGCGTACTGTGGAAGAATGGCTGTACGGTCGAGCTTTCTCACCTTCAGAATCATCAGAACAACTCCTTATCGTGAATGCATTCTATCCGGTCGAGAGCGAGTTCCGTCAATTACCCGCAATCCGTTGCGCTGTCAACTCATGATACTCCGGTCACTCAATGGTCTGCAGTCGAGCCTTTGTCTTGAATTCGTGTTCGCCGCGGGTGTAGGTGATCTCGACCTCGTCGCCGGTCCTGTGAGAATAGAGAATACCGCGAAGGTCGGCGAGGGATTTTGTCTTCTTCCCATCAACGCCGGTAATGATGTCGCCAATCCGGTTGCGTGTTGTGCCCCTGAGCCCGGCTTTCTCTCCGGCGCCGTCCCTGGATACATTGCGTGCTATTACGCCTGTGATGCCGTAACGGGTTGCCATCTGATCAGGGAAGAATTCCACGCCAAGTCCGGCGTGCTCGATTCTGCCCTTGGTGATGAGTTGGTGGACCGAGTTGCTTATCGTGTCTATTGGAATAGCAAAACCAAGACCGACAGATCCACCACTGGGCGAGATGATCGCAGAATTGATTCCGATTAGCCGCCCGGAACTGTCGAGAAGCGGGCCCCCGGAGTTGCCGTTGTTGATTGCGGCATCGGTCTGGATGACATCGTAGATGGTCATGTCGGTCATGGATCGCATGCTGCGCCCGATGGAACTTACGACACCGACACTCAGGGAGCAGTCGAGACCAAAAGGGTTGCCGATGGCCAGGGCAGTCTGTCCGACCTGAAGAGGTCCCGATCTGCCAACTGGTATCGGGACCAGTTTGTCCCTGGGCGCATCGATCTTGAGGACAGCAATGTCATTATCAGGATCAATGCCGGTCATTGAGGCTTCATAGCTTGTGCCATCCTTCATCACCACTTCGATTGACGAGGCGCCTTCCACTACGTGAAAGTTGCTGACGATGTGGCCCTCTTTGTCCCAGACGAATCCAGAGCCGGCTCCCTGCGGCACCTCCAGCACCTGTACTCCGAAGAGCCCACTGACCAACGCTTTATTGGCGACCGATACCACTGATGGCGCAACGCGCTTGAATACTTCGACAATGTTCTTTTCGTTTTCGTTCACAACTCCGGCCGCAGAAGCGCCGCCGGTGCCTGTTTGAAGTGAGAGACAGATGGTTGCCGCAGTTAGCAGCGCTGCGGTTTGTTCCGATATTGATTTCAATCGACTCATGTCATTTCTCCCCGTTCGAACCTGCGCCATATCATAGAACCGCCACCGGATATGACAAGAGGAAAGAAGCAAAGAGCAGAGTACAGAGAGCAACAGAATGCAGTCGCATTCCCCTCGGAGGCAAGCGTTTCACGCGTCCGTCTTCGCCTGAAACGCGAGGAAACGTCGAGCAGCTCATAATGGTTCGACGGATCCGAAGCGCGCTTGCGGGCGATGTTGAATTCTGAATATCTCCCCGGTAGTTACGATTCCCTCCAGCTTGTCTTTTCCAGCCTGGTCTGTTTCAATGACCGTTCCTGTTGCTGAAAATGTCTCGAATAGAATGGAGCAAGTCCGATGAGAAGAGCGCTGTATCCGGCTGGAATCCTGCTGTTGACGTCAACGGTTCTGTCTGCCGGATCGTATATTGTTACAACAGGTGGCGACGGTATACGGGCGGCCAAAACCAGGACCGGGACCGTCATGCTCTACTACCGGGTGCAGGAGGATGATGAGGAGAGGATGCTTGCCCTGTCGGGTGTCGCGGACATTGTTCCAACGGTCGACCGCGGTCACGAGTATTCGAAACAGGAGGCGGACGACGCTCTTGCCAAGATAGGGGCTCTGCTGCGGAAATTCCTGCGACTAAGGAAGGAATTGATCATCCTGCAGCAGCAATGGGAGGCGGTGCGGAACCCTGATACCGGCACTGCCTGGCAGATTGATGTGCTTCTGAAACAGTTTGAATCCAGCGCCAGTAAAGCGGACACCTTCCGCGATGTCTGCCTGCAACTCGATATGCTTCGGTTCAAGGATATCCAGGGCAGATACACAAACCAGATAGAAGCAGCCATAGGCAAGATGCGAGTGGAATTATTTGACGTGGAAAAGGCGAGGGTTGAAAGAATGGTGCAGGGAGAACAGACTGTGTCAGGATACCTTGCTTGCAAGCGAACCGTTGATCTGCTGAAGATGTGTTCTCTTCCGACGGCACAGAAGCAAGTGTTGGATGACATGCTGCTGAAATATCGGGATGCTACTGTCGCCGCCAGGTACAACACCGCGCGGTCCACGTTTCTCAACGGAAAGTCTGTCGATTCCTACCTGGCCGGTGCGGAAGTGCTTCGTGAACTCCTTGGCGCCATGTCGGAAGACCAGAAAGTGGCCGCTGATGTCGACAGGGTCATACTGTCTCTCAGGAAAGCGGCAGGGCAGGCTTGTGCCGGATATGATTTCTCTTTCAAAGGCTATCCGCTAAGTGGTGAAGACACGAGATGTCTCGCCAGCACACGGCAGTTCGCCTCGTCGGTGCCTGTCCAATCGATGCAAGTTGACGAGCAGGCCTATGTTTTTCCTGCAAGGATTCCAAATCTTGCAGTCTCTGGAGGACTGTTGAATGTTCCAGTTCGGATTGTCTTCAATCGGCCTCAGCCAGGAGGCAGAGTATTCGCCATGGTCAACGAATTGACCATGGCCGACGGGAAGACCCAGGTAACTCTGTGGCGTATGCAGGATCCGGTGACTGTCAAGAACGGGCGCGCGGATGTCAATCTGGCCGCAAGCGTACCGTCTTCGGGGGTGGTCGCCGCGGCAATGTTCCTGGCGTACCGGCCGGAAGGGCAGAAAAATGGCGCGGGGGAGGAATGGATTGCCGCAAGTCTGGGCTGTCCACTGATGGAGGACGGGCGTTTTAGATAAAGCGCTCTCAGGGAAGGCTTTCAGTCAGCGGCGGGCTGCCCCTGAAGAGCAGTGATCCGGTTCAGCCGCTCGAGTATTGGCGGATGAGAGTAATCCATGATCACTTTCACCGGGTGAGGCGTCAGGTTCGACAAGTTGTCCACGCTCAGTTTTTTCAATGCGGAAACGAGCGCTTCCTTGTCGCCACAGCTTGCCATCGCGTAGGCATCCGCTGAGTACTCCCAACGTCGCGACAGCGCATTAACACTGATCGATACAAAGACCATTATCGGGGAGTAGAGAAACCCGAAGAAAAGCAGGCTTGCATAGACCGAAATGTGTTCCATTCCAAATGCCGCAAAAAGTCCGGCATTGTTGATGAAAAGCGACATTAGAAAGAACATGAGGGCAGTGGTACAGACCGATATCGTCATGGACAGGAGTACATGATGCTTTCTGTAGTGGCCCATCTCGTGTGCGACCACCGAAACAAGTTCGCTGACAGTATGGCGTGCGACAAGGGTGTCAAGAAGCACCAGTCTCCGGTATCTCCCGAAGCCAGTGAAAAAGGCGTTTGATTTGCCGGATCGCTTTGACCCATCCATTGTGAAAATTCCACTCATTCTGAAACCGTTCACACTGGCATAGTTCTCTATGGCGGCTTTCAACGCGCCTTCCTCCAGTGGGGTGAACTTGTTGAAAAGTGGCATGATCACGGCAGGGGCAATGAATGTCAGTATGACCTGGAGCACTGTTACCGCGGCCCAGCAAAGAAGCCAGGCCATTTCTCCGGTAGCTGAGAAGAACCACAGGATAGCGGTCAGCACAGGTCCGCCGATGATCGCCCCGAGCGCCCACGATTTGATGATGTCCAGAATGAAGGTTCGAACCGTTGTCTTGTTGAAGCCGTATTTCTCCTCGATTATGAAAGTCTCATACACAGAGAACGGGATATTGAGAATGCCTGAAATGAGAGACAGGAAGGCGACAAACAGCAATCCTGTTGCTATCCCGCCAAAACCGGCAGCTCTTGCCACATTGTCTACGAGGTTGAAGCCGCCGACCAGGATGAAGAGCACTATGCCAACCGTCCTTATGAGATCTGAAACAATATCAAAGACAGAGTTTTCGCGCAGGTAGTTCTGAGACTTCCTGTATTTGCTGTTGTCATAGAAGCCGGCGAACTCAGCAGGCAGTTCGGTCCTGATATTACGGACATTAAGCCAGTCCACGACCGCGTGAATGATGCACTCGCCGGCAAGGATTGCTATAATCGCTACGAAGTACCAATTCATTGTTCCCACCCGATACTATGTAGGCTGTTCAGGATTCGAGACTCAAATTGCGCAAAATGATAGCAAACTGGCATGATTCCTGTATACACGTTAATCGAGCTTGGCGCCATTCCTGCATGTTTGAAAAGGTATCTTGCCCGCAAAGAACTGAGAATGCTGGTATTCCGTGGTTCTTCGCCTCGACCCTCGCAGTTCTCGATCCTTTAGATTTCAAATGAGAATCGCGCTGCGTTTGGATTCTGATGCTTTACTATTGAGCCCCAAGTAGTTATAATATTGCCATGAAACTGAAAACGGTAATCCTTATCGGCTTACTGGTTCTGTGGCAGACTCAGACTGCACCCGGACAGTGGACGAATCTAGTCATCAACGAATTCATGGCGGACAACAAGAATACGTTGAAGGACGTCGATGGGGATTCGTCCGACTGGATAGAGATTTTCAACCGGTCTTCTTCAACGGTCATTCTTACCAACTGGTACTTGACCGATCTGGAAGTGGCTCCCAACCAGTGGGCGTTTCCCGCCACTAACATCGGGGCCGGCAAGTATCTTGTGGTATTTGCGTCGAGCAAGGACAGGGCGGCTGCCGGAAAGCAGCTTCATACAAATTTCAAGCTGACGTCCAGTGGCGAGTACCTCGGTCTCTTTCACGGAACCAATGTGGTTTGTGCCTACAGTCCGCAGTTTCCTGAGCAGTTTGAAGATGTCTCGTACGGTATAGGGGCCGGTGACGCGTTCACGTATTTTTCACCGGCGACTCCCGGGGCGACCAATACCGGAGGCATTGTTGGCATAGTGGCAGATACCGCATTGACTCCGGCCAGCGGCCTGTACACGAACCAGATCCAGGTCACTGCGACAAATACTACAACGGGCGCTTCGATATACTTCACCACAAACTGCAATATTCCGACAGTGCTGGACACTCCGTATGCGGCTCCTGTGACTGTCAAAGAATCCGTTGTCATCAGAACCATGGCTGCCACGAGCGGGTTGAAGTCCAGCGCAGTCAGTGCCTATACCTATATTTATCTGCCAAGCGTGTTGAGTCAGAAGTCCAATCCACCCGGGTTTCCGACAGTGTGGACAAACCGTGGCGGCACGATGACGACGGCCGACTACGAAATGGATCAGCGTGTCGTGACGAATTCGGAATACATGGTGATAATGACGAACGCGTTGAGGTCATTGCCGTCCGTTTTGCTGGTAACGGCAAGATCGAACCTTTTCAACAACTTGACTGGAGTATACGTGAATCCACTGGAAGAGGGTGTGGCTTGGGAGCGACCGGTCACACTTGAGTGGTTGAGTACAAACAATACGGCGCTCTTCAAAGTTGATTGCGGGCTCAGGATTCAAGGTGGATATTTCCGCAATATGACTGTCACCCGGAAGAAATCGCTCAGAGTTCTGTTCAAGTCAATCTACGGTCCGTCCAAATTACGGTACGATCTTTTCAGCAATCCCTCAACTGTCGATGCGGTTGATGAGTTTGACACCATCGATTTCCGCGCAGGGGCAAATGAAGCATGGGATGTGTGGGCTGGTGGAACCGGACCGGCGCACCGGCAGTACATTTGCGATGAATTCACCAGGCGTTCGCACATTGCAATGGGCGACCCTTCGCCTCACGGTGGATTTGTTCACCTGTATCTCGACGGTCTCTACTGGGGTATCTATAACTTTCTCGAAAAACCAGCCGAATCATTCGGAAGCTATTATTTCGGGGGAGACAAGACAAACTGGGATGCCATTGTGAGAGGAGTGGCGATAGAAGGCAATATTACGGCATGGAATACGCTGGTGAGCATGTGTTCGGCAGGTGTGTCGAGCAACCAGGCATATCAGAGGCTCCAGGGGTGTAATCCGGATCGAACCAGGAATCCGGCCTATCCCGACTATCTGGATGTGCCAAACTACATTGACTATCTGATTATCCGGCAATGGATTGGCGACATGGATTGGCCGGATAATAACTGGCATGCGCTGCGCAATCGGGACAATGCAGCAAGTACAGGTTTCAAGTTTGCTGTGTGGGATGCTGAATCAGGGTTGGACATCTGGGGTACTCTCCCTACGGATATAACCCTTGACTACCGGGGAGTTGCTCAACCGTATGGCAACCTGGTTTCAAATACGGAATTCCGGCTTTTGTTTGCCGACCGCATATACCGCAGCATGTTTAATGGAGGAATGCTCACAACAAACCAGACCATTCCGCGCTACAAGGAACTTGCCCGGAATCTTGATTCGGCCATCGTTGCGGAGAGCGCACGGTGGGGTGATCAATCAGGCACCCTCTACACGCGCGCGAGCTGGCGCACTGAAACGAATTACATGGTTGGTTCGTATTTCCCGCAGAGGCCGGCTGTAGTGCTTCAGCAGTATAAGAACCGGGGCTTGTACCCGGCCATAGATCCGCCGGTATTCAACCAGAGGGGCGGAGTTATTACAAATGGTTTCACGATGGTATTGAGTTCCACCAATCCAGTGTATTACACGCTCGACGGTTCCGATCCGCGTGTATATGGAACCGGAAGCGCCACCGGCACTCTCTATACTGCTCCTGTCAGCCTGTTGTACACCACGTACGTGAAGACGAGGGCGATGGTCAATACCGGTCTCTGGAGCGCTGTGGATGAGGTTTTGTTTGTCAAGGAAGGGTCGCCACAAGCACTTCGCGTGACTGAAGTAATGTACAACCCGCGAATGCCCGCTGGTGGTGAAACAGGGCATGGCTGGACCAATGACGACTTTGAATACATCGAAGTGAAGAACGAAGGCAGCGAAACGATTGGTCTGGCCGGAACCAGGTTTACGGATGGAATCACGTTTGATTTCACCGGTGGCGGAGTGCAGCGCCTGGCGCCGGGCGAGTACGCAGTGGTGGTTCGCAATGCGGCGGCGTTTACCAACCGTTATGCGGCCTGGAGCGGCATAAAAATTGCGGGTGAGTTCCAGACAACGTACGACTTTCCGGTCAACGGGTTGTCGGACGGAGGAGAGCAGATAACCCTGAAGGATGCCACGAACGCGACACTGGCATCATTCACTTACAGCGATGGCAGGGGCTGGCCGCTTGCTGCGGATGGCGCCGGTCATTCACTTGTGCCGCTTGTAACTGCCGTGCAGACAAACGGCGTTCTCGATTATGGGGGTTGGTGGCGCGCCAGCGCATACATTGACGGGTCGCCCGGGCGGGCGGATCCCACCCCGGTTTCTGATGCGGTCCTCAACGAGGTGATGGCGGCAACGAGGTATTCCGGCGGATTTTCATGGCAGACGTCTGACGACTGGATAGAGCTCTATAATACCACGGAAAGGGCGTTTAGTCTGACAAACTGGTACCTGAGCGATGATGCGATCAACCTCAAGAAGTGGGCTATCCCAGGCAGTAATGTGATCAGTGCAACGAACTGGATGACTTTCTTTGAAGTGGATGGCTTCCATCCGGCGACAAACAGCGGTTTTGGAATCAACGAGAATGGCGAGCAGGTGTACCTGTCATACCTGCCTGGAACAACCAACGACCGCGTCGCTGACTGCATCGCCTTCAAGGCGCAGGAAAGCGATCATGCGTGTGGGCGGTATCCGGACGGGAACAGTTACTGGTATACCACGGTGCCTACGACGAACTTTGCTAACCGGCTGGACACGCAGGAAGTGGCTATTTCCGAGGTCATGTATCACCCTGCGCCGACGCTGGCTAATCCGGAGGACAATACCAACGACGAATATATCGAATTGCACAACACAACGGATATCGCCATAACCCTCAACAACGAAGCCGGTGCATACCGGCTGTATGGCGGCATAGCCTACACATTCGCTACGAATGTCACGATACCGGCGAAAGGCTACCTGCTGATCGTATCCTTCGACCCGGTCACCAACACGGCAGCCCGCACGGCATTTACAGATGCGTACTTGACGTACGAAGGAATCCAGATGGTGGGACCCTATGAAGGCAAGCTTTCGAACAAGGGCGATAGGATAGCCTTGGAACGGCCGCTTGTTTCCGAAGAAAGCGATGATCCAGGCCTGTTTTGGGTAATAGTGGACGAAGTGATCTACTTTGACCAGTCACCATGGACGACAGCCACAGACGGGAGCGGTAAGTCACTTAGACGCATAGATTTGGAAGTGAGCGGAAACGACCCTGCAAACTGGCTGGAAAGCATACCGAGCCCGGGCTATATGCCGAACAAGATAGACCTGATATGGCCGAAGAACGCGACCACGCTGTTCATACCCCCGCAGCATGCCCTGTCTACCGTAATTGATTACGACCAGATTACAGGAGCGGTTGATTATGTTGAGTTCTTTGAGGGCAACATAAGCCTGTCTCAGGACACCACGGCACCCTACGAATACCCGTGGGAGCCGGCGACTGGCGGAACATACCGGCTCAGCGCCCGGATATCAAATAACGGCAGTACAAACAGCTCCGGCATAGTGACCGTTGAAGCAGTCAAGCTGGATACCGTGATGGGAGTGACCAACTGCACGGATAGCTCTGCCGATATGCTCATGATTCTGGGCGGCAACCGTACCGCGGACGTGTATGCTTGTTTTGGGAAAACAGACGGCGGCACCAACATGCTGGCATGGGATACAGTGCAGAGGGCCGGCATGATAAATCCGGGTCCGGCAACCATACATATCAGCGGGCAGACACCAGGCGAGTACTGTTACCGCCTGTATGGCGAGGCGGATGGAGCGAGCGGCTGGTCGGCGGATACGGGACGGTTCACGTTGTCATTTGCCGGCTGGAGCCAGAAGATGCTTATCCAGTTTCCATGGTACACAAACAGTGCAGTGCTGACTAACTTTACTGCGCTGGTGGTGCTGAATACCAACCGCACCGGATTCGGCTATGGCCAGTTCGCGTCCACCAACGGATGGGATCTGCGGTTCATGAACCACGGTGAAACGGAAGCGCTCAACTACGATATCGAGCGATGGGATACAAATGGCAGTTCGCAGGTGTGGGTAGAGTTGCCGGAACTAACGGCGGGCACGAAGATCTGGGCATGGTGGGGGAGGGTTTGTGCGACGGACACGCCGCCATGGATGGCGCAGGGTGCGGCATGGGGAACGAACTATGACCTTGTACTGCATCTCGCGACCGGTACAAGTTCCAACATAGTAGACTCGGGACCTTCGGATTGTGACGGTCTGATCGTTGAGCCGTTCTGGTACGGTACGGGCAAGATAGGGTTGGGATGGACGAACAGCGCTGCGAACCGGCACGGTAGAATAGCGCTTTCGGAGGCTGATACGGTAAGTCTCGGCGAGGAATGGACGGTCAGCATGTGGTTCAGGGCAGTGCAGGGTAGTTCGACCCGTCGCGTGCTGGTGGCCGGCAGCAATGATGTTGAGCAGATAGCGGTGAAGGCTGGAGGGAACACCATTGTGCTGGTAAGCGGCACAAACATCTACGACTCAGGTGTAAATGTGAATCCAGGCGGTTCGACTTGGAAACATGTAACGGCGGTTGGGACTGGTACCGTCACGAAGATTTACGTGGATGGCACCTACGCCGGTTTGAGTCAATACATGATGACGAACAACGTACGGTTCATAGGAAACGCTTCGCAATCGAACCAGTTTGCCGCATATCTGGATGAATGCCGGATAGAGCGGGTGATGAGGGACGCATCATGGATCAAAACGCGGTGGATAAATGAAACATCCAATTCCCTGTTTGTAAGCTTCTCTGAAGCGATGCCGAAGGGCAGTTATGACCGCGACAACGACGGGATGGCTGATTGGTGGGAGGTTGAGGAGTTCGGTGGTACGAACGTAGTCAACGGTGGTCCCGCGGATGATATGGATTCCGACCAGAATCCGAACAAGACAGAGTACGTGGCGGGTACCGACCCGACTAATGCGGCAAGCCAGTTCCGGCTTAACATAGTGAATTCGAACGGTGTGGTCGTGGAATTCATGGCGTTGAGCACAGGCGCAAGTGACTGGTATAGCGGCAGGTACCGGCTGTACGACCTCGAGGAGAGCACAAATATGGCCGGGGGGATTTGGGACCCGGTGGTCGGACTCACGAACCTGCCTGGCAATGACACTCTTGTCATCTTTACTAACTCAGTTGACGGCGAGTTCAAGTTCTACCGGGTCAAAACCACACTCATGCCATGAGAAAGAATTCAGTCTTCTCATAAACATGAAACAGCATTGCCAAAGTGGTGTTTCCATGCGCCCAAGACAGCTCTACCGGATTGCTATGATGGATGCTACGGCGAGTCGTTGTCTTGTTGCGGGCCTCATGTTTGGACTGTTTCTGCCGTTGATTGTGAGTCATGTTACAGCAGAGACTACCGTCGGATATCGTCTTGTTGATAGTTTTGACTATGCCGGGGACAAGGAACTGCAGGCTGTGTGGCAGCCGATACACGGGCTTGGCTCAACATCGCTTTCGACCATTGATGGACGGAAAGCGTTGAGAGTGCGTTGTTCCTTTAGCAATGGAGACGCGCCGCGTGTATCCGTCGAGAGATCAATCAAGCTGAATCTTTCCGGCAGCCAGGGACTGCAGTTCAGGATTCGGTGCGCCGATTCTCTGTCGATTGCCAAGTTCAATATATATCTTCACAGCGGTGCCGGCTGGTATGCTGCGGCATTCAGTGTGGAAAACCCTGCTGCGTGGAATACCGTTATTATCGACAAGGCCGCGATGGAGAAGGAAGATCGGCCAGGAGGATGGGGGAGCATTGATGCAATCCGCGTATCGGCTTGGCGCGTGGGCAATGTCGATACCGAGTTCTTTCTGTCGGACCTTGGGTTGTGGGGCGAGAATCCCAGGATAGTGATAGTGCGCGGCGATTGGTACGCGCGGAGAGCGCCATCTGAAGCCAAGCAGGTGGCAAGTGCAACTGAAGGCATGGCGCAACGGCTCAGGTCTATTGGCGCGGAATACCTGATATGTGGTGACATGTCATTGAATGATCAGACGCTGAGCGGCAAGAAACTGCTTATCCTGCCTAATAACAAGGAGCTTCCCGGACAGGCGCTTGAAGCCGTCCGGAAGTTTCTTCAAGCCGGCGGAAAGCTAATCTCTTTCTACATTATCCCGGACGAATTGCGTGAACTGGTCGGTGTTCAGCAGGGTGCGGTCAAACGACAATCATCTCCAGGCTACTTTGCATCTGTGCGTGCTTGTGGAAAAGAACTTGATGGGCTGCCCTCGATCGTTGAGCAGTCCTCGTGGAATATCTTTCAAAGCCGGGCAATTGAAGGGAAGAGCCGCGTCGTAGCATACTGGCATACAGACAAAGGTCAGAATACCGGTGAGCCGGCCATCATCGTTTCCGAAAACTGTATTCATATGAGCCACATACTCATCTCTGACGATCCGGCTGGCAAGCGGACCATGCTGCTGGCAATGGCCGGCCATTTCCTGCCGGAGCTGTGGCAGAGGGCGGCGCGAGCAGGCATGGATCAGGCAGGTGCATTTGGTCCATTCCATGACAGGAGCGCATTTGAAGAGTTTATGAAGAAAGCCGGTTCAAGGACCAATGAAGGTCTTGGTCCGTTGCAGGAAGAAATCAGGGGAATTGTCGCCACGGCTGAGAACCTCTATTCCAGCGGTAGATTCGTTGATGCCTTCCTTGCTGCAGGAGAGGCCCAACAGATGATGATCAGACTTTATTGCATGGCACAGGTGCCGCGGGATAACGAGAGGCGTGCGATCTGGTGTCACAGTCCCTTTGGAGTGAGCGGAATGGACTGGGATAAATCCATCAAAGTCCTGTCCGATAACGGATTTACGGATATCCTTGTGAATGTGTGCTGGGCAGGCACTGCGTATTATGACAGCAATGTGCTTCAAGTATCTTCAGAAGTGAAGAGACGCGGTGATCAGATAAGCATATGTCTCGCTGCATGCCGGAGATACGGGGTGAGATTCCATGCGTGGAGGGTGTGCTGGAATACGGAAGGACAGGCCGGTCCCGATTTCACCGCAAAGATGGTGAAGGCTAAGCGTACCCAGGTGTGTTCTGACGGAAGCACAAAGGACCACTGGCTCTGCCCGTCAAATCCGGACAATCAGGCGCAGGAAGTTGCCGCCATGATGGAAATCGCAAGGAAGTATCCTGTGGACGGAATCCAGTTCGATTACATTCGCTATCCCGACAGGAAATGTTGTTTCTGTGATGGGTGTCGTGAAAGATTCGAGAAGGTGTTGGGCAGGAAGATCCGGCATTGGCCGGCAGATGTCATGAATGATCATGAAATCCGCAGGAAATGGTTTGATTTCAGGCGACACAACATTACGGCAGTTGTTGCGGCTGTGAGCTCACGCGTCAGGGAGATAAGGCCCGGCATTTCGATCTCAGCGGCGGTCTTCAGTGACCGGCAGAACGATCGCGACAGTGTCGGGCAGGACTGGAAACTCTGGTGTGATTCAGGCTATATGGATTTTGTGTGCCCTATGAACTACACTGCCAGCAGCCAGGAGTTTCTCAATCTGACCAGGCGGCAGATGGTGTGGGCCGGTAAGACGCCGTGCTATCCTGGAATCGGGTTGAGTGTCTGGCCGCCGTCCGATAGGGCGAGCCGTTTAGTAGATCAGGTCCTCATTTCCCGCCAGCTGGGGACCGGGGGATTCGCAATCTTCAACTACGGTCTGTCTGAGGCAGAGGATGTGCTGCCTCTGTGTGGTCTGGGACTGACGCGGAAGAAGTAGTGGTGACATCGACAATTACCTCTTTCCGGTCAGCGCTGGATTCAGATGCAGCGTTTGAATCCTTGTTTCCTGCCGCATTCGAATGGTCTTGAGAAGACGGCGGTACAAGCAAAGTTCCGTCAAAGAGTTCGACTAAATGCCCCTTGTCAATAAGCCAGCGAAGGGATGTCGAGGTGGTGTTGTCTTTTTGAGAGGCACTGCTTTCTGCGGTGGTTGAAAAATGGGCAAGTAGCATCTTTCGAGTGCATCCCTGGTGGTCACGCAGGTACGTTGCCATCATGCGGACAGAATCAACAGCATGCTCCCAATCCAGAGGCATCGGTTTCACGGTGGAGACAAGGTCTCCATATCGGCCGGCTCTGAAGAGATGTAAATGCATGTGGCGGAAGGCCATGCGCATTGCAAAAACCATTGATCTGGGATTTCGTCTTTCAGCCTGCAGTTCGTCAGCGATTACTCTCGCCAACCTGCTATCCTCGATTTTGCCAACAAGGCCGCCGGGAAAATTGACCCTGCTTTTTTCCAGAATCAAAGACGGCAGAATTCTCTCGTTGAATACCGCGACGGCTTGCGCCCACTTCATAGGTTCAGATTGAACATTGTCTGCCGGACTCTTCAGGCGATACATGACCTGACGTTTGGTCTGGTCCTTCCACTGTTCAATGAGAGCTTGGTCATGAACGATCTCCACGCCTTTCTTGTACTCGTCAAGAGAGAGTTCGGGAAACCTGGTACTGCGTGTTTCTTCCAGTTTCTCATTGTAGTTGTGGTGGTTTGGGGGACCAAGGAGAGTGCCGGATCGTCTGCATCGCCCGATACAGACAAACTGTCCGCTCGGGGCTGCTATTTCTTTTTCCTCGTTGTCGAAGAATTCGGCAAGATGGGCTTTGAAAGCATGTCCGGCAATGGTTGAGCGGTCAATTGCCACCATATGACAACGGTCACACTGGAAAAGTTTGATGCCATGTTGATCAGACCTGGGTTCAATCTTCACAACGCAGTGGTCATATTTCGACAGAAATAGGAGCGCAAGTTTCCGGAGAGGATAGGCTTTCTTGCTGGAATGTATCTGCCGCACTACCGAGGCGAGTGGTCGGGCTGCAGGCAGGATTCTCAGATCAAGTGATGGGAGTGGTGGAGGAGGCTCCGGCCTGGAGACTCGTCTTTCGACGCGCTCTTCTCTTCTTGGCTTGCGCCTGTCGTTGCGCATTCCTGATCTGTCAGGTCTGTCCCTCGTATCCCTTGTATCCTTTGTGCGGACCGGTTCTGCGTTGCCTGGCGTGTCAGTGCGGGCCGTTTTGGGTGGCCGCTTTGCCCATGCAGGGGCAAAGGTCAGATCAAGAGATAAAGCGCCCTCTGAGGTTGGCGCTGTTCCGGGTGTCAGTCCATCTTCCTGTTCTATGTCTATTTCTGGCATTCGGGGATCATAAGCAACACGTTATGATGTAGTCCAGCACTTCTTATCTGTCTTCGTCATTTCTGTTCAGCTTGACCGGATGGACAAGTCGACGCATAATCACCCAAATGCAAGCTATTCCATCCACAAGAAGAGGTTTTGTGCTCGCGCCTTTGATTGATCACACCCTGCTGAAAGCGGATGCAACCGCCAGCCAGATCCTGGCAATCTGCCGGGAAGCCCGGCAGTACGGATTCGCGAGCGTATGCGTTAATCCTTGCATGGTTGAATTAGCGCGGCGGGAGTTGGAAGGATCGTCGGTAAAGACCTGCACGGTGGTTGGGTTTCCGACCGGCGGGGCGACCACCGCAACAAAGGCGTTTGAGGCAGCAAATGCAATTGAGAACGGGGCGCAGGAACTGGACATGGTTATTTCATTGTTTGCGTTGAAAGAGCGTGCGTTTCCTGTTGTTCTTGATGACATAAAGGCCGTAGTAGGGGCTGCGTCGGGCCATATCGTCAAAGTCATTATCGAAACTTGTTTCCTTTCGGACGACGAAAAAGCAACTGCATGCAGGCTGGCGGTGGAAGCTGGATCAAGTTTTGTAAAGACCTCGACGGGAATGGGCGGCGGTGGCGCTACGGCCGAGGATGTCAGGCTCATGAGGCGGATTGTGGGGCCGGATTTCGGCGTAAAGGCGAGCGGCGGTATACGATCATTGGAGGATGCGATCAGGATGATCGACGCCGGGGCTAATCGAA
>Ga0247841_10003372_pt1 | contig 29773 bp, 28 predicted proteins | sample LaCruzMarch2015__2_FD_192410 | JGI IMG/M metagenome (GOLD analysis project Ga0247841, IMG submission 192410) | Freshwater microbial communities from meromictic Lake La Cruz, Castile-La Mancha, Spain - LaCruzMarch2015_18m | ecosystem: Environmental > Aquatic > Freshwater > Lake | place: Spain... | reverse complement strand
ACTAAATTCATCTTATCTTTTAAACATCCGGCGGTTTTGCAAATTAGGAAATTAATGTTGCCGCGTTTGGCCAGTTCAAGTATTTATCAGTTAAATAATTTTGTGGATTCAATTTTTGGTTCGTTAGTTGCCATTGTGGGAGATGGAGGAGTCGCCGTGCTTTATTTTGCTTATCGGTTTATACAATTCCCCATTGGTATCTTTAGTAATGCTATCGCGCAGGCGATCCTGCCTACTTTTTCAACTCAGGTATTAGAGGAAAATCAGGAAAATCTTAAAAATACGCTTTCTTGGGGGTTACGTATAGTTTTTTTTGTGATGTTACCGACGAGTGTGTTGTTTATGGTTTTAGCTGGCCCGATAGTGCTTACTCTTTTGGGGGGTGGCAAATTCGATTCTTATTCCGCTCAATTAACCAGTAACGCTCTATTTTTTTATAGTATTGGCTTGGCGGCTTACGGAGGTTCTAAGATACTGCAAGCTTGTTTTTTCGCCCTTAAGGATACGCTTACTCCTACCAAAATAGCCGGACTAGCCTTGTTAATGAATGTTATGCTTAACGCGCTATTAATGTTTCCGCTTAAAATCGGAGGATTGGCTTTGGCAACTTCGATTTCAGGGATAGTTTCTTTTTTATTTTTATTTTATTTGCTTAGCAAACGTTTAAATGGTTTTGGAGAACATGAAATATTAAAGTCATTTTTACGTATTTTAGCGGCTACTTTGTGTATGGGGGCAATATGTTTTTTAGTGAATCGGGCGTTAAATTTTAGCTGGGCGTTATTTTGTGCCATATTTGCCTACATTTTCTTTTGTTTTATTTTTGGCGTAGTGGAGTTAACGCAGTTGATGGATTGGCTAACCCATAAAAACTTAAAAACCTCACTATGGAACAGTCATCGGAATTAAGAAAAAAGATTCTTCTTGCTCCGGATTCTAGCGGTGTATATTTAATGCGGGACCGTTTAGGCCAGGTACTTTATGTTGGCAAGGCTAAGGCATTGAAGAAACGTTTACTTAATTATTTAGGCCGGAATTTAACCGTTAAAACTCAAATTTTAATGGCGAAAGTGGCGGATGTTGAGATTCGATTAACGGCTAATGAGGAGCTGGCTTTATTACTGGAGTTTAAGCTTATTCATGAGTTCAAACCTAAATATAATGTTTCGCTTAAGGATGATAAAAGTTTTCCTTTTGTTAGGATTTCTTTAGAAGAATTCCCTTCGATTCAAGTTACACGCAAGAAATCCGATGCTCAGGCTCGGTATTTAGGGCCTTACACTAACACTAAACTTTTAAAAAGCGCGCTTAAAATAATCCGTCATGAGTTTTCTTATCGTTCATGCCAATACTTACCTAAACAAAGTTGTATTTACCATAGAATTAATCTTTGTCCGGCTCCCTGTATTGGTAAAGTTAGCCGAAAAGAATACCAGCGCCGTATCGATAACATTATGTTGATTTTAAAAGGTAAAGGTAATTTGTCAATTCGCAAGCTGACTAAATCTATGCAGAATAAAGCTAAAGCTCAGGATTTTGAAAGTGCCGCCAAATTACGCGATCAGATTATTATCTGGTCAAGCATGTCACAGCGGACAGTAGATTCCAGTTGTCAAAATCAGCTTAATGAATTGGCGGCAGTCCTGAACTTAAAGAATCTTCCCATGAGAATTGAGGGATTTGATATTTCTAATATCTCGGGTAAACAAGCTACGGGAGCAATGGTAAGTTTCTACAATGGCCAGGCGGATAAAAGTAACTATCGGCGTTTTCGCATAAAAAGTGTTGAGCGTATTGATGATTATAAAATGCTTGCTGAAGTATTGGCTCGGCGTTATACTCGATTATTAAAAGAAAAGAAAGCTTTGCCGGATTTATTGTTGATTGACGGAGGCCAAGGGCATCTTTTAACTGCCGCAAAACAGCTGAAAATATTGAATTTACATATTCCGTTGGTGAGTATTGCTAAAGAAAAAGAGAATATCTATAGTAGTCAACCTGGTAAGCTGAGGGTGGTTTTGGCTAAGCACGGCGCGGCGATGAATTTAATTCGTCGTATCCGCGATGAAGCGCATCGGTTTGCTTTGAGTTACCATCATTTTTTGCGTAAGAAAGAATTATTTAAAAAATGTTAAATTTCCAAAAAACCAGAGGAGTGTTATTTTATTTAAGTGTATTTTTATTTTTTGTTGGCCTGCCTTTTATTTTGGCTTTTGCCTTAGGGTATAAATTTAACCAGCGTACTTTAAAATTTGTAAAGACCGGGTTAATTTTTGTTAAGACGCAACCTGCGGGTGCTAAAATTTATCTTAATGGTAAACTCATTTTAGAAAAAAGTCCTACCAGTATACAGGAGCTGCTTCCGGGAACTTATAAAATTAACTTGGAACTGGCGCAACATTACTCTTGGCACGGTGAGGTGGAAGTGGAGACGGGGAAGGTTAGCCGCGTAGATAAAATTATACTTTTTCCACAACGGCCTTATCTGCAACAATTAAATCAAGAAAAATTTTCTTCTTTTCGCGTTGATCCTGAAAGAAGGATAGTTTATTATTTGGATCAAGAAAAGAAAGTGCTCTATCGATCAAATTTAGAGGCGCGTAATTTTGAAGATATCGCTAGCCTTCCAGATAACTTTATTTCGATTGAAGGTTGGGAGGTTTCTAATGATCAAAAAAAGGCATTTATTTTTAACCATCATCAGATTAGTGTAATTTCTTTTGATAGTCAGATTGACAATGAAGATGCCGCCTCGGTGGTATTATTGGATTATCCGCAGGCCAGAATTATTAATATCTTCTGGCACTCCGACAGCTATCATTTAGTGGTATTAACCGATAAGCATGTGCAGGTGATTGAATCTCGTGCGGGAGCCTTACCAGTTAATTTGGTGGAATTAAATAAGACAAATTCAGCGGCATTTTACGATATAAAGGAAGACGCGCTTTATTTTAGCGATAGCCAAAAAAGCCCGGATGGCAGTTTTTATAATAATCTATATAAATTGGAATTAAGCGCCAGCTTAAATAGATTAGAAAATTTGATTACTGCGCCTTTTGGACAAGTGGAGTTTTCGCGAAAAGAAAGAATTAATGAATAAAGAAAGAATTTTAAAACGTATTTTTGAAATTATACCCGGGGGATTATCTTGGAGTATAATTATTTTATTAATTTTATTGTCTTTTTTACACCCGATATCCAGTGCGATTATTATAATTTCCTTTGATTTTTATTGGATTATTCGCACGGTGTATTTAACTACTCTTTTGGTGATGGCGCATCAGAGGCTTTCTCGCCAGAAAAATGAGGATTGGCTGGCGCGTTGTTTAGGTTTAGCTGTGAATTTAGATTTTTTAGGATTGTATCAGGTAGTGATATTTCCGGTTTATAACGAGGGAGTCGAAGTTTTACGTCCGTCATTGAAAGCTTTGAGCGAAAGTCATTATCCTAAAGAGAAGATGATCGTGGTGATGGCTTTTGAAGAAAGGAATAACCAGGCGCATCATTGCGCTTTAGTTTTAGAAAAAGAATTCAGCGGGAAGTTTGGCGTGTATCTGTCAACTTTTCATCCGGATGGTTTGCCGGGGGAGAGCCGGACTAAGGGGGCGAATGCTACTTGGGCGGCTAAAGCCGCCAGGAAATTATTAGATCTCCGAGGAATTGCTTATGAACAAGTAGTGGTTTCTTGTTTTGATGCGGATACTTGCGTGGATAAAGAATATTTTGGTTGTTTAAGTTATCATTTTCTGACTTCCCCGAAGAGACATCAGGCAAGTTATCAACCGATGCCAGTTTATAATAACAATATTTGGCAAGCGCCATCTTTTGCCAGATTAGTTGAGATTAGTAGTTCATTCTGTCAGATGATCGAAAGTATGCGTTTGGAAAAATTTGTTACTTTCTCCAGCCATAGTATGAGTTTTAAAACTTTAGTTAAGATAGATTATTGGCCAACGAATATGATTAGTGATGATTCAGTGATTTATTGGAAAGGTTATTTGTATTATAACGGAGATTACCGCGTGATTCCATTATATGTCACAGTTTCTTTAGATGTGGCATATTCTAATAATATTTGGCGGACAATGGTTGTACAATATAAACAAAAAAGAAGGTGGGCTTGGGGGGTAGAGAACTTTCCTTTTGTGGCCAGTGGTTTTATTAAAAATAAGAGTATCTCTTTGTTTAATAAATTAAGAAGGTCTTTTCATCTTTTAGAGAGCCATGTAACTTGGGCGGTTTGGGCAGTAATTTTGGTAGTCATTGGTCCGTTACCGATACTTTTTGGGGGAACGTTTTTTAGCCAGACGGCGATTGCCTATAATTTACCAAAAATTACTGGATTGTTGTTTAGATTTACACTTTTAACTAGTTTGATTTGGATATTTTTAAGTTGGACAATTTTACCTCCTCGGCCTAAAGGAATAAGCTGGTTTAAACATGTGTTACTAATTCTAGAATGGATTTTTGTGCCGTTCATTATATTAATTATTGGTTCGGCTCCGGCAATTGATGCCCAGACCCGGTTGATGTTTGCTAAATATATGGAATTTAATCCTACGTTAAAAGGTAATAAAGTGTTATAATTAATAAAATATTTGAAAGTATTTTTGGAGGTAGAATATGGATATTAAAAAGTTAATGCAAGAAATGGTGGCTAAGGATGCTTCCGATCTTTTTCTTCGAGCCGGGGGCACACCTCGTTTACGTATTAATGGCAAGGTTGTGCCGATGGATACTAGAATTTTAAACATAGAAGACGTGATGTTTGCTATGGAGCAGTTGGCGATTACTAAGCAGAGTGAGACTTTTAGAAGTAAGTTGGATGTTGATTTTGCTGTATTTTTGCCAGAATTTAACCGGCGTTTTCGAGTAAGCATATTTACGCAGAGAAATTGGCCGGCGATTGTTATTCGCAACGTACGCGATAGTATCGCTTCTTTTGAAAAGCTGAATCTTCCCGTGGAGGTATTAAAAAAATTATCCCAGGAAACTCGGGGCTTAGTACTTTTAACCGGAAGTATGGGGAGTGGAAAATCTACGACGATTGCCAGTATGATAGAGTATATAAATAATAATGCCCAGAAACATATTTTAACTGTTGAGGAACCGATTGAATTTACTTTTGAGGATAAACAGTCAATTATTAACCAGCGGGAATTAGGGTTGGATGTAACGACATATCCGGTGGCTTTGCGGGCTTTTACCTTGCAGAGTCCGGATGTAATCTTTATCGGTAATATCCGTGATTTTGATACCGTCTCAGCGGCCATGGCGGCTGCGGAGACTGGAGTTTTAGTTTTAAGTACTTTGCATACGATTAATGCTTCGCAGACCGTGGAAAGGTTAATTAATCTTTTCCCCCCGCACCAACATCAAGAGATAAGAAATCAGCTTGCCGCGTTATTAAAAGGAGTAATTTCTTTACGTTTAGTGCCCGCCAAAACTGGGGTTGGCCGAGTTCCAGCTTATGAAGTAATGCTTTTGACTCCGACAATCAGCCGCTTAATTCGCGAAGGAAAGATTTGGGAAATTCCTCAATTTATTGATGATGGTGCGATATTTGGTATGCAATCATTTAATCAGTCTTTGATTAAATTAGTGCAGAATGATTTAGTAACCTTAGAGGATGCTGTGCTTGCTGCGGATAGTCGCGAGGAATTTATGTTGGCTTTTAGAGGGATTAAGAGTTCATAAATTATTTTTTATTTTACACGTTTATGTAGAGACGCAAAATTTTGTGTCTCTATGATATTAATCAGAAGGAGCCAGTAATGATTGATGAAATTAAAAATAAACTTATAGAAATCGGAGTTAGGATAGAAAATTTAAGAGGTTATCTTTGACGTTGTACATAATCGGCAAAAAATTGATGTTTTAAATGAGCAGATGTCGGTTGAAGGTTTTTGGAATAATACTGAAAGTTCTACCAGAGCTGTCAAGGAATTAAAAATTCTTAAATTGACGGTTGAGCCTTGGGAGTTAGCGAATAAAAAATATCAAGAGCTAGTTGAACTTATCCCGTTACTTAAAGAGAGTGATGGCGATTTAGTTTTGGATTTGACGCGCAATGCCACTGAGCTTAGCGGAATAATTGATAAGCTGGAATTTCAGGTGCTTTTAGGCGGGGAGTTTGATAAGAATAGCACAATTTTAAGCATTAATGCCGGAGCCGGTGGTACGGAATCTTGTGACTGGGCAGGAATGCTTTTGCGGATGTATAGCCGTTTTGCGGAAAACCGCGGCTATAGCGTAAAAACAATTGATATACTTGCCGGAGAAGAAGCGGGGATTAAAAATGTTACCTTGCTTATTGAGGGAGCGTATGCTTTTGGTTATCTAAAGGCGGAACGCGGGGTACATCGATTAGTACGTATTTCTCCTTTTGATGCGAATTCACGCAGACATACTTCTTTTGCTTCAGTGGATGTGATTCCGGAGATAGAAGAAGAATTAGATCTAAAAATTCCGGAGAGTGATTTGCGTGTAGATGTTTTCCGTGCCAAGGGCGCAGGCGGCCAAAGCGTTAACACCACGGATTCCGCGGTAAGAATTACCCATTTGCCGAGTGGAATTGTCGCGCAATGCCAGAATGAACGTTCGCAATATCAAAATAAACAAACAGCTTTAAAAATACTTAAGGCGCGCCTTTATGAAGCCCAGCAGGCGAAAAAGGCAGAAGAATTGAAGCAGCAAGATTCCGATAAAAAAAGAATTGAGTGGGGTAGCCAGATCCGTTCTTATGTTTTACATCCTTATAATTTAGTAAAGGATCATCGCACGGATTTTGAAACTGGGGATAGCCAAAAGGTTCTCGATGGCGGTTTGGATGATTTTATCGAGGCGTATTTAAAATTTAGCGCAAATAAGTAAAGGAAGATATGTTAGGTTTAATTAAAAAAATAATGCTTAGTAATAAGCAAGCCGCGATTAAGAAAAGATTCCCTAAGTTGAATATTACCTTACACAGCGAGATGCCTAGCCCGTCAATGAGCAAGATGGTGGAGGTAGCTCGATTGGTTGATTTGGTTAATTTTTTTGAAAAGCCGATTAGCGCTTTAAGCGATAGCCAATTGGCGGCAAAGACAGTAGAGTTTAAAAAACATTTAGAAAATAAATCTAAAGAGTTTCAGCCAGAGGCAGAACAATTGCAGCAGGCGATGCTTAACGTGGCGATGCCGGAAGAAAAGGAGAAATTAAAGGAAAAATTAAAAATTAGCCGGAATAAAATTTTTGAGCAAATATTACCGGAGGCTTTTGCGGTGGTCAGGGAGGCGTCAAAGCGCACAATCGGTTTAAGGCATTTTGATGTACAGATTATTGGCGGTATTATTTTACATGAAGGCCGTATCGCGGAGATGTCTACTGGAGAAGGAAAAACCTTGGTGGCCACACTAGCGGCGTATTTAAACGCTTTATTAGGCAAAGGCGTGCATATTGTCACGGTTAATGATTATTTGGCCCGGCGCGACCGGGAGTGGATGGGGCCGATCTATGAATTTCTAGGTTTATCCGTAGGTACGATTCAGCATGATATGTCAGATGAGTTAAGAAAAGTTGCTTATGCTTGCGACATAACTTATGGCACAAATAATGAGTTTGGTTTTGATTACCTGCGCGATAATATGAAATATTCTATTTCTGATTTGGTACAGCGGCCTTTTTATTACGCGATTGTGGATGAAGTCGACTCTATTTTAATTGACGAAGCGCGTACCCCTTTAATTATCTCCGGCCCGGCGGAAGAATCTACAGATAAATATTATCGGGCTAAAAAAATTGTTGAGCAATTAACTGGCCGCAGGGTTACAGAGCGCGATGAGATTGACGCGAAATATAAGGGAATAGATTTAGGTAAAGGTTTTGATTACGTGGCGGATGAGAAAGCCCAAACCGTAGCCCTTACCGAAGCCGGAGAGATTAAGGCTTCTGGGCTATGGGGGGTAGAGACTTTACATGCTTTAGAGACAATTGAATACCGCCATCATACGATTCAGGCTTTACGGGCCAAAGAGTTTTTTCAGGCGGATGTGGACTATGTGATTAAAGATGGTGAGGTAATTATTGTTGATGAATTTACCGGCCGGTTAATGCCGGGGAGGCGTTGGAGCGACGGTTTGCATCAGGCAGTCGAATCGAAAGAGGGCTTAAAAATTGAGCGGGAAAATCAGACTTTAGCGACGATTACCTTCCAGAATTATTTTCGGATGTATGAAAAATTAGCCGGGATGACCGGTACAGCTTTTACGGAAGCTAATGAGTTTAAGAGTATTTATCAGTTGGAAGTGGTGGTATTACCGACTAATCAGCCTTTGGTGCGGAAGAATTATCCGGATCGGATTTATAAAACGGAAGCGGAAAAATTCGCGGCGGTAGTTGAAGAGATTGCCGAATTAAGTAATTTAGGCAAACCGGTATTGGTAGGTACAATTACGATTGATAAATCTGAAAAGCTTTCACAGATGCTGAAGCTCCGGGGGATCAAACATCAGGTGTTAAATGCTAAGTATCATGAGATGGAGGCCCAGATTATTGCTCAGGCAGGTAGTTATAAGGGCGTTACCATTGCCACGAACATGGCTGGCCGCGGAACGGATATCCTTTTGGGAGGTAACCCGGAGTTTGTCGCTAAAAATGTCGCTAAACAAAAATTAGATCCGCAAGATCCTAATTATTTTGCGGAATATAAAAAGATTCGTGATCATTATAAAGCGGAAGCAACTCTGGAACATGATAAAGTAGTAGGATTAGGGGGGTTGCATATTTTAGGTACGGAGCGGCATGAAGCCCGACGAATTGATAATCAGCTGCGCGGCCGTAGTGGCCGTCAGGGGGATCCCGGAAGTTCACGTTTTTATGTGTCCTTGAAAGATGATCTGATGCGATTGTTTGGTTCTGATCGGATTATTGGTTTAATGGAAAAACTGGGCTTAGAAGAAGGCCAGGTGATTGAGCATCCTTGGGTGAGCGGCTCGATTGAGATTGCTCAGCGACGGGTAGAGCAACATAATTTTGAGATTAGAAAACAACTTTTAGAATATGATAACGTAATGAATAAACAGAGAGAGATTATCTATGGCCAACGCCATCAGATTTTAGAAGGGCTTTCTTTGCGAGAAAATGTTATTGAAATTATCTCAAAGTTGGTGGCGGAGTATTTAACAATTTATAAACAGTCTGAAACTTCTGGTATTGATAGCACGGGTTTAATTAGCTTTATGGGTTTAAATTTTGGACTGCAATTAGATGCACAAACATTTGATCAGCTAAGCGACCAGGAAGCTAAAGAGAAATTAACGCTAGCGTTGTTGGATGCTTATGAGAGTAAAGAGAAATTAATGGGAGTGGAGTTGTTACGAAATTTAGAGCGAATGGTTTTTTTACAGATTATTGATAGTAAATGGAAAGATCATCTTTATGCTATGGATAGTTTGCGTGAAGGTATTGGCCTGCGGGCTTATGGACAAAGAGATCCTTTGATTGAGTATAAACGTGAAGCTTTTGAGATGTTCGGCCAAATGATTAGCGCAATTGAAGAAGATGCCGTGCAGACTATTTTTAAATTAGAGTCGGTTAAGCCGGAGAGGTTCCAGGGGGTTTTTAGTTCTTTGCCTAAAGAATTAAGCCACCCGGAACTAGTTAATTTTCCGGCCTCTGCTGTAGGAGGAGAAGTTGATCCGCAAAAGCAAACTGCTAAACCTATCTTGGCTGGCCAGCCCAAGGTGGGGCGTAATGATCCCTGTCCTTGTGGTTCCCATAATAAATATAAGAAATGTTGCGGAAAATGAGCGTGGTAATCTTAGCTATTGTCGGGGCGGTATTATTATCGTTTTCCTTTTCTAGTTTTTCCGCCGTAGGCGGATCCGCCTCCGGCGGAAATTTTTGGTTGTTTGCTTGGTGCGGTTTTATTCCTTTATTTATCGCGCTAGAAAATAAAACTTTACGCCAGTCATTCGCGATCGCTTTTTTTTGTGGACTGGTTTTTTGGAGCCTGACTATTTATTGGCTTATCCATGTTACTTTACTTGGCCAAATAATTTTAATTTTATATTTGGCTATTTATTTTGGCCTTTTTGGTTGTGTAATTTATTTTTCGCGATTCGTTTTAATTAATAATTATTTGTTTTTTTTGCCCGCGAGTTGGGTTTTATTGGAGTATGCGCGCAGTTATCTATTTACCGGATTTCCTTGGTCGTTAATCGGGTTGTCGCAATACAAAAATCTACCAATTATTCAATTGGCAGATATTACCGGTGCCTGGGGGGTCAGTTTTTTAGTTGTTTTAATTAATGTCGCTCTCTATTTAATTTTGCGTAAACAATCAAAGGTAAGGGTTGCTTTAATTTGCGCGGTAATATTATTTTTAGCGTTGATTTATGGGGTTAATAAATTAAATTACAAACCTAATTCGCCACTTCCAGTAAAATCATTAAAAATCTCCCTGATTCAAGGCAATATTTCTCAAGATTTAAAATGGGATAAACGGGCAGTTGGTTTTATTCAGAATCGATATCAAGAGTTAACGATTGCCGCCGCGGTGGATAAGCCGGAACTGATTATTTGGCCGGAGGCGTCTGTGCCGGGACTTTTGGGCCGGGATGATGCGGAATTCTCTTTAGTTTTTTCTTTAGCTAAACAACTGGAGATTAATCTTTTGGTAGGCGCGGTTTCATATCTTAATCAAAATTATTTTAATAGCGCTTTATTGATTAATCAATTGGGTCATCCTATAGCGACCTACAGCAAATTGCATCTGGTCCCCTTTGGTGAATATATTCCACTTAAGAATATTTTTCCATTTTTAGAAACGATTGTTCCGATTGGAGATATCCAGCCGGGAAAAGAGTATACTTTGTTCAGACAACCTGTTAATTTTGGCGTGCTTATTTGTTTTGAGGATCTTTTCCCGGAGTTATCTGCCGAGTTTGTAAAACGCGGAGCAAAATTTTTAGTTAATATTACTAATGATGCCTGGTATAAAGAGGGGAGCGCTCCGTATCAGCATTTTGCCGCTTCGGTTTTTAGAGCGATTGAGAATCGCGTGTATTTAGCGCGCTGCGCCAATACGGGAATTTCTGGGTTTATTGATCCGGCCGGCAGGATCTTAGGGGTAGTACAAAATGCTCAAGGTAAAGAAATTTTTGTTCAAGGCTATAGCAGCCAGATTATTTATTTAGCTGCTACTCAGCGTACAATTTATAATCGTTATGGAGATTTTTTTATTGTGCTTTGTTTATTTTTCGATGTTTTTGTTGTGGTGATTATTTTAAAGAATAAAAAATGATAAAAAAGATTTTATTGGTTATTTTAATTTTAATTTGTATCAGCATGTTCTTGAGTTTAGCGGGCATGGATAAACAGTATTTTATTTCTCCGATTGAATATAAAAGCGATATTATCGTCCGCAATGATCATCGGGGAGATGGATTATTTGCTTCTGCAAGAAGCGGAAGAAGAATCCATAAAGGTTTAGATCTTTTGGCGGATGTGGGTACGGCAGTTTGTGCAGCTAAAAGCGGCAAGATAATTAGTGCAACTGCAAATAAGGGGATGGGTAAATATATAATTATTCAACATCGGGACAATATTATTACTATTTATGGGCATCTTTCAAATATTTTTGTACGTAAGAATGATTATGTGCGTCAAGGCCAGATTATTGGCAGTGTCGGTAAAACCGGTAATGCCAGAGCTGCGGATATGCTTCCTCACTTGCATTTTGAAATAAGGAAAAGTGGTGTTCCACAAGATCCGCTGGAGTATTTTTAGTGCTCTAGAGGTTCCATGTGCACGACGACATCAGTTATTCCGGGGATGGAGGATTTAATTGCTTCTTCAATGCGGTCGCTTATTTTGTGGGCGTTATTCATATGCATGCTAGAATTAACTTGCACATGCAGATCGATATAAATATCATCAATTCTACCGCGACTGCGAATTTTATGACAGGCGCGCACCCCGTCAACTTTTAATACAATGTCTTTAACTTTTTGGTCGTCCATGAAAACAGCTGTATCGCAAAGGACATCTGAACTTTGTTTGGCGATTTGAAAAGCAGCATAGCCGATAAATAATGAGATTAGTATAGTAACAATGGGATCAATTAAAGGGAACCCTAGTTTGGTGATAATTAAGGAAATAACTACAGAGATGGAAGTGAAGATATCTGCTCGGGTATGCAGAGAGTCCGAAACCAGGATATCGCTGTTTAAGGCTTTGCCTTTTTTGTACTCATAGCGCATCACATAGATATTTACGGCTAAAGTAACTAGCATTACGGTAAAACTGCCTAAATCAGTTTGAAAGGAAACCGGATGTTGTAATCGTAGCCAGCCTTGTTTTAATAAATTGAAAGAAACAATAAATAACATGGCGGCAATACCCAGGGAAAAAAGAGTTTCATATTTTTTATGTCCGTAAGGGTGGTCTTTATCTACCGGTTGGCAGGCAAGATGAATTCCGACGATACCAATAATATTAGAAGTTCCGTCGCTTAAAGAATGGAATCCATCTGCGGTCATACTAAAACAGCGGCTGCTTAAGCCATAAATGATTTTGGCTAAAGCTACCGCCCAGTTTAGAACTAGCACAACAATCAGGATTTTTCTGATTTTTTGATAATGTTTTTGAGTATCGATAACCATGGAAATATTATATAGTAATTGTTGGGTTTTGCAAATTATTTCCTCGATTAAAGACTAATTAAATGATAAAATGAAAACATGATTAAATTAAAATTATTTACGATAGTGTTGGTTTCATTATGCGTTGGTTGTGTTAGCGCGCCTAAGCTTGATTCAAGTTGGCAAGGCCGTTTTAGCGGAATAGATGCGTTTAAAAAGAACCAACGAATTTTAATCTTAGCTCCCCACCCTGATGATGAGTCGATTGCTTGCGCAGGAATTATTCAGAAGGCGCTGCGCGCTGGTGCTTGGGTAAAAATAGTTTATTTAACTAATGGCGATCACAATGAGTTCGCTTTTATTGTTTATGAAAAGAGGCTTACCATGCGGCAGGGTGAGTTTATTTATTTGGGTGGAATACGTCAAAAAGAGTCAATTAAGGCGATGAATTTTTTAGGACTAGCTGAAAAAGACCTGGTATTTTTGGGATACCCAGATTATGGGACTTTTAATATTTTTTGTAAATATTGGCTGACGGCTTCTGAGGTGGCGCCCAAACCATTTCGTGATCGTTTAACCCGGATATCTAGCGTGCCTTATAAGAAAAGTCCTTCTTATGGCGCTAAGTATTACGGAGAAAATATTTTGGCGGATTTGACTAAACAAGTACTAGAATATCAGCCGGATAAAATATTTGTTTCGCATCCGGCGGACGTCAATGTTGACCATAAAACACTGTATTTGTTTCTTCAGGTGGTTTTAAGTGATTTAGAGGCGCGTTTGATTAAACCTGAAATTTATACTTATCTTGTGCATTGCGCGGGTTGGCCTAAACCGAGGCATTATCATCCGGAATTGGAATTATGCCCTCCGGATAAATTTATCGGTTCTGATTTTAATTGGTTGTGCAGCGGTTTAAGCCCGCAGGAGCTAGATAAAAAATATCAGTCAATTCTTTATTATAAAAGTCAGACGCAGTCTAGCGCTTTTTATTTATTTTCTTTTGCCAGAAAGAATGAACTTTTTAGTGATTGTCCGGAATTAAGGTTAACTACGCAATCGACATTAGAGGATAAAAATAAAACCGGCACGGTAATTAAAGATCAAGGATCCGCAAGTTATACCGTAGAAGATAATTATCTTATTTTGCGTTTAAATAAGCCTAAAAAATTTAATGGTAGATTTGGGGTAATGTGGTATATTTTTGGATATAGTAAAAGTACTCTTTTTGCCCAAATGCCTAAGGTGTGTATTATTACTCGGGGCAATAAAGTTAAGGTGTTTAGTTCTAAAGAGAGAGTAATTAACTCCGGAGTTTTATTAAATTTTGAGAAGGATTTATTTATTTTGAAAATTCCGCTTAAATTTTTGGGTCAACCGGATTATACGCTTATGGCACTAAAGGCTTATCATGGCAATTTGCCGATTGATGCTATGGCATTTCGTAAAGTTAAAATTTCACAATAGATACTTGAAGTGTCTGTAGATAAGGAGCTAAGATGTTAGAATTTAAGATCGTGAAGATTGATAAACCTTTAGATTTAAATTTTATTTTAGGTCAGAGTCATTTTATTAAAACTGTTGAGGATCTTTATGAGGCTTTAGTTAATAATGTCCCCGGGATAAAGTTTGGTTTGGCTTTTGCGGAAGCTTCCGGAGCCTGCAAGATAAGAAGCGAGGGTAATGATGCGGTTTTGATAGATTTGGCTTGTAAAAATATGCTTCAACTTGGCTGCGGGCATAGTTTTATTATTTTTCTTCAACAGGCATATCCGATTAATGTTTTAAATGCCATTAAAAATATTCCTGAGGTATGCAATATATATTGTGCTACGGCCAATCCCACGGAAGTAATTGTGGCGATCAGCCAAGCCGGACGAGGAATATTAGGAGTGATCGATGGAGCAGTTCCTCAGGGGTTAGAAAACCCAACAGATATCACTTGGCGTAAGGATTTATTACGTAAAATTGGTTATAAGCTTTGATCCATTCGGTCCTGCTCAGCATTAACCCAAAGCTGAATCAAAGGGTTGATTTTTCTTGCAATTTAAGAACAGCTTGCTATAATTTGACTAACTTAAATTAATATGGACTCTAAAAAGATTCGTAAAAGTTTTAGCCGTTTTGCGGCTTGGTTAGGCATCAACATCTGCTCTTTGATAATTAAGATCATTCCGGCAAGTTGTCTTTATGTCTTTGCTAAAAATATGGCTGTTTTGGCGTATTCTTTTGCCAAAAAACACAGAAAAATTGCCTTGGATAGTTTAGGTATTGCTTTTGGCAAAGAGAAATCTTCCCAAGAAATCGAACGTATAGCTAAAGACTGCTTTATTTATATGGCGAAAAGCGCGGTGGAGTTAATGTTCTTTTTTGATAAACCGCAGGCTTTAAAAGACCGGGTTCAGATTCAAGGAAGAGAAAATCTCGATAAAGCATTAGCTTGCGGCCGGGGAGTTATTCTGGTAAGCGCGCATTTTGGTAATTTTCCATTACTTTTAGGAAGATTAGCAGTGGAGGGTTATAAGGTTGGCGGAATTATGAAACCCATGCATGACGCTGGAATGGAGAAAATTTTTCTTAAAAAAAGAGAAAAGTTTGGAGTGAGGACTATCTATAGTTTACCGCGGAATGAATGTGTGAACAATTCGATTCATGCATTGCGTGATAATGAATTAATTTTTATACCAATTGATCAAAATTTTGGAACGGGAGGGGTTTTTGTAGATTTTTTTGGCCAAAAAGCAGCTACCGCCACTGGCCCGGTAATCCTGGCGCAGAGGACTAAAGCCGCACTGATTCCATGTTTTATTCTCAGACAGCCGTTTGATAAACATAAGATAATTTTTGAATCTGAGTTAAAATTAGAGGAAGGCAAGGATGCGCAGGATGTTATTTTGGTGAATATTCAGAAACTTACGAATATAATTGAGTCTTATATACGTAAGTATCCTGCGGAGTGGGGTTGGATCCATCGGAGATGGAAAAGTCAACCCCGCTAAGAAAAGGGGTGGATTCGTCTGCCACTAATTTAATGGTGGACTCAATTAGAGGAGGTGTTCGATGGTAGCAGAAGAAAAGAAATGCTGTGATACAGAAAAGAAGTGTTGTGATCCCAAAAAGACCTTAGCTACACTTTTTAAGGTTGTTTTAGGTTTGGTGTTTTTAGTTTTAGGCGGCCTAGCAATTTTGAGATTTTGGGGAGCGCTTTTAGTGATCGTTCAAGGTTGTATCGGCTTGTTCTTAATTTTAGCCGGTGTAATTACTTTAGCCATCGCTAAAGAATAAAAATAAAGTTTCTAAAAAAAGGGCCGTTTCTTTAAAAGAAACGGCCCTATTTCTTTTGCTATTATTTAGTTTTCATATATAATATATAGAAATTATAAACACGATAAAAATATAGGAGAATAACATGGAAGCAGTGATGAAAAGAGAATTAATTAGTGATAAGAAACTTTGCCGACTTTTAGCGGTGGGAGCTTTTATTATTTTTACTGCCTTGTCAGCTTTTGTGCGCATTCCTTTGCCTTTTACTCCCGTGCCGCTTACTTTACAGACATTCTTTGTTTTGCTTTCTGGAGCATTATTAGGCAGAAAGCTGGGTGGATTAACACAGGGCGCGTATATGTTTCTAGGTTTAACCGGGCAAGAAATATTTACTAATGCCAGTCGTGGGAGTTTTTATTTATTGGGCCCCACCGGTGGCTATATTGTGGGTTTTGTTTTAGCGGCATATTTTGCGGGCAGTTTTTTGATTAAAGAAAAACAAAGCGTGTTTGAAGTTTTTATTAAATTATTAGCCGCGGATTTTATAATTTTATTTAGTGGTATGTTTTGGTTAAAAGTAATTTTATCCTGTAGCTGGAGTAAAGCATTTTTACTTGGTTTCTTGCCGTTTGTATTGGGTGATATATTAAAAGTTGCTCTGGCGACAGTTGTTTATCATAAAATGCGCGCACGATTCAAAGCCGTCCTTTATTAATTTGAAAAGTTTTTAGAGAATTATTTTTCAAATGAAAAACCTCTCCTTAAAGTTACTTTCTTTATCTTTATTGGCATTTTCTCTTGGGGTTGGCGCGCGTCTTTTGGGGATGAACGCGCATCAATCTCTCTCTATCGGCATATTCTGCGCTTCTATTCTAGGGACTCTTTTCTTTTGGGATTTCCGTCTTAGCTTTGCTTTTATCGGCACATCTGTATTACTAATGACTAAAACCATTGACTTGGAGCATGTCATTGAATTCTCATCACTAGAGGTGATTCTTTTTTTGGTGGGGATGATGGTGATTATTGGTTTATTAAGAGATTCTGGAGTTTTTGTTTGGATTGTTAGTTTGATTTTAAGGATTCCTAAATTAACTGGTAAAAAATTTGTTCTAATTATCGGTTGCCTATCTGCTTTAATGGCTTGTACGGTTGATGAAGTAACTTCAATTATTTTTATGGTGGTGGCGGTTTTAGAGATTTGTGATTATTTTGAAGTTAATCCTGTACCTTTTATAATCATCTCTGTTTTGGCGACGAATATCGGATCAGCGGCTACGGTTTTGGGAAATCCGATTGGTATACTTATTGCTTCAAAATCCGGTTTGACCTTTGAAGATTTTATTGTTAAAGCTTTTCCTCTGGCTACGCTTTGCTTAGTTGTCACGATTTCTATTCTTTTGTTTTGGTATAGAAAATCTATAAAATTTCTTGATCAGCAAATACAGCGGTTGGGGGCTAATGAAATATTGATTAGATTAATTTCTGTGCCTCCGGAAAAAGACCTTAAAATAAGCTTGGGAATATTCGGTTTGATGCTTATTTTTATCTCTTTGCACCATCGCATGGAGATCGCTTGGGGATTACCGGCGAACACTGTTTTATTAGTTGTTCCTTTAGTGGCCAGCGGCCTGGTAATGATTTGGAAACATCAAAAGGCGAGAAAATATATTGAGAAAGATGTGGAGTGGTGGACGTTGCTCTTTTTTCTACTCTTGTTTGTGCAGGCCGGGACATTAAAATATACCGGAGCGACTGTTTTTATTGCTAAGCACATGTTAGCGGCAACCGGAAGTAATCTCAATTTTTTGACGGCGTCGATATTATGGGTAAGTGCGATTGGTTCAAGCGTTTTGGATAATGTAGTTTTGGTCGCGGCTTTTATTCCGGTAGTTCAGGGATTTTCGAATTTAAATATTAATCTACAGCCATTGTGGTGGGCGTTGCTTTTTGGAGGATGCTTGGGTGGGAATATTACTTTGATTGGCTCAACCGCAAATATTGTGGCGATTGGAATTTTAGAAAAAGAAAAGCGCCTGAAGATTAGTTTCTTGGATTGGTTTTTGGTGGGCGCCACGGTAGGCTTGATTACGACCTTGATCGTTATGGCAGCGCTGATTCTTTTGCCGTTTTATAGATAACTTGACAAGCGCCAAAACTTGTGATAATTTGAGGACAATATTAAAAGTTTCAAGAAAAAATGAGGAGGCATAAGATGGTTTCAAAGAAAGCTGCTGTTTTGTTTGGATTTGCTATTATTATGACGGCGATTATTGGTAGAATTGTTTTCGCTGAAGAAACGGTGGTTACGCCGGTAGATCAAACAGTGGTGGCTTCAGATCAACAAGCTACTTCGCCCAAAGAAAGCGAGATGCAATGGGCTTGGGGAGAGATAACGAATTTAGATAGTCAGGTTAAAACCGTTACTTTAAAATATCTTGATTATGATACTGATCAAGAGAAGGAGATGGTTTTAGCGGTTGATGAAAAGACGACTTTTGAAAATATTCAAAATTTTGATGAATTGAAATTAGGGGATACTTTGAGTATTGATTATATAATTGGCGCGGAGAGCAAGAATATTGCCAAGAATATTAGTTTTGAGAAACCAGATCTTTCTTCTGTTCCTACGTCGGAAGCAGAGAATAATAAGCCGGTTTTGGATGCAACGCAGCCGGTTGTCCCAGTGGAAAAGATAGTTGCTCCTGAATTAGCTCAGCCAAAGGCTCAATCAGAGACGCCGGTTGATTCATCTACGGTAACAACTGAGGCGCCAGCATTGGTTGTACCAGTAGCTTCAGAATCAGCTCCAGCACCAACACCGGTAGCGCTAGATCCAGTACCGTCGGCTGAGAAACCAGGGCAATAATTATTTTTTGCTCTAGTTTTATGAAACTAAAGAATTAATTTTAGGTATTAATTTATTTATATTTAGATTCGTAAGTTAAATGATTTAATAGGCAGGGCCTTAAAACCCTGCCTAAATTTTGTTATGGAAAATATAAAATTAGTTATTTTTGATTTGGATGGTACTTTAATAGATGCTTATGCGGCGATAAGTAATAGTTTTAATTATGTGATGCGTAGATTAGGTTTAAAAACACAAAGCAGAAGTTTAATCCGTAGTTTAGTTGGGTGGGGAGATAAGGATTTACTTAAGCCGTATGTGTCTAAAGCAAATTTGGAGCAGGCATTAAATTTATACCGTAATCATCATAAAATTAGTTTGCTTAGGCAGACGCGTCTTTATCCTTACGCCAGAGGTCTCTTACGGCAGCTTAAAGCAAAAGGTTATAAGTTGGCAGTGGCAAGTAACCGGCCAAGTAAATTTTCACACATTTTAATAAAGCACTTGGAAATTGGAGATTTTTTTGATTATGTTCTTTGCGCAGATCAATCTGGGCACGCTAAACCTCATCCGGAGATGTTAAATAAAATAGTTAAACGGTTTGGTTTTAAGAAATCTCAAGCTTTATATGTTGGAGATATGGTTATTGATGCCCAGGCCGGAAGGCGGGCAAAAATTAATACTGTAATTGTAACTAGCGGCTCAAGCAGTAAACTCAAGATTAAAAGAGAGCAGCCATTTAGGATTATTTCTGCAATTAGCCGTTTGCCAGAGGTGCTTGAACATTAAAAGATTGTTTTTAGCTGAAACTTTCCTTGACAGTCGGGTTAATCGGTAATATATTAACCGAGTATGAAAAAAAGCTTTAAATTATTAAGTTGTCTGATTATGTTTTTATTCTTGAGTGGGTGTTTTTGGACAAAATCTCATTCGGTATTGGATAAAGCTGCCTTAGGAGTATTGTCTAGCCCCTATCAGGGACCGCAGGCTAAAATCGCCGTAAATGATTTTGAATTAAAAACTTCTGGCGTTGACGCTCAGGTTAGCTTAACCCTTAAAGAATATTTTGTTAGTATTTTAAACAGTACTAAACGTTTTACGATTGTCGCCCCGCAAGACGCGGATCTTATTATTAGCGTCGGGATTGTTGAATTTATACCGGAAAATTCAGGTGGAAAGAGCGGTTTAGCTGGCGGTGGAAGTAGCGCGAGTAGTTTTATGGGGGGATTATTAGGGGAAGTTTTGAATAAAGCAAATATGCAATTAAGTTTGCGGATTATTGATCGGGCTAGTTCAGAGGTGATCGGTAGCCAGGATATTCAAAGCCAAATGGTGGATCGTCCCGGGGAAAGAATAAAATTTATCCAGGATAAAGTTATTAGAGAAGGCTTGAGTAATTATGTCGGGACTCCGATGGAGAAAGTATTTTATGATTGCATGCTTAAGGCAGCCCAATATATAGTAGAAAATGTACCGCAAAATTATTATCAGACATCTGATAATAATAAAAAGCAGGATATCTGATGAGGTTGTTGAAAATGTTTCGCATTGGTAAAAGAGTTAAATTGTTGTAAGTTTTAATTAACCGTAATTATTAGGAGTAAACATGGGAAAAAGAAAACGTAGAGGAAAACTTAATTGGCGTTCGAAGAAAGCCAATAAAGGCAGAAAACCTAATTTAGGTTAAATTCCTACACATGGTTTTATTCTGGATATTAACCAGTACATTTTTAGTTAGCCTTATTTCTTTGGTCGGTATCTTTACTTTAGCGATCAAGGATAATTTATTGCATAAGTTGCTTTTTTGTTTGATCGGTTTTTCTGCCGGAGCACTTATCGGCAGCGCTTTTCTGCATATCCTTCCGGAAGCACTCGAAAAATCAAATAGTATATATGTTTTTTATTGCCTGATTCTAGGGATAATTCTGTTCTTTTTGATGGAAAGGTATCTGCATTGGAGGCATTGTCATGATAAGAATTGCCATATCCATGCTTTTACTTATTTAAATCTTTTTGGCGAGGCTTTCCATAATTTTATTGATGGTTTGGCCATTGCCGCAAGTTTTATTATTTCCATTAAGTTAGGAATTGTTACGACGCTAGCGATTATTTTGCATGAAATTCCTAAGGAGTTGGGTAATTTTGGAGTGCTTGTTTATGGCGGTTTTAGCCGCAAAAAAGCTTTATTCTATAATTTTATCTCAGCTTTAATGGCGATCATCGGAGCGTTAACGGGTTATTTCATTTCGGATTTTACGCGAGGTTTCTCCACTTTTGTTATGCCTTTGACCGCGGGAGGATTCATTTATATTGCTATGTCAGACCTCATCCCGGAAGTGCATAAAGAGAGCAATCAAAAACGCGCGACTTTAGCTTTTGTAGCTTTTTTATTGGGCATTGCTTTTATGGCCGTGGCTAAGAAATTCTTACCGTGTTAGTTAGATAATCAGATCAACCCGCAAACTAAATTTTATGAAGATAAAAGCATTGGCTTTAATTTCAGGCGGCTTAGATAGCTTATTGGCCGCTAAGCTTATTCACGATCAAGGATGCGAGGTCATCGGGTTACATTTTAAAATTCCTTTCTGTAAGATAAATATAAAAAAGAGTTTTCCAAAAATCGGTATAAAAATAATTGAGGTGGATCTGGGGGTAAAGTTTCTTAAACTTATTCAGGAACCGCACTATGGTTTTGGCTCGAATATGAATCCTTGTATTGATTGCAAGATCCTGATGTTTAGTCAAGCCAAAGAATTAATGTCTGCATGGGGAGCTAAATTTATTGTTACCGGCGAAGTGCTTGGCCAGCGTCCAATGTCCCAGAATAAGCAAGCTTTAAAGCTAATTCGGCAAAGAAGCGGTTTAGATGATTTATTATTGCGGCCGCTTAGTGCGCAATTTTTTCCTCCGAGTTTGGCGGAGAAAGAGGGTTGGGTAAAAAGAGAGAAGTTGCTTAATTTTAACGGCCGCATGCGCACTCCGCAGATGCGCTTAGCTAGCGATTTAGGCCTAAATGATTACGCTAATCCTGCGGGAGGATGTTTGCTGACTGATCCTTCTTTTTCTAAAAGATTGATCGAGCTCCTGAAGCATGATGAATTAAACTTGGAAAATTTAGAACTTTTAAAGGTCGGTAGGCATTTTCGTTTAGGGGAACATACCAGATTGGTAGTGGGCCGGGACGAAGGTGAAAATAATCAACTAACACTGTTGGCTCAAGCAGGGGATTATTTATTTAGTCCACAGAAAGATTTGGCTGGCCCGACCGTGTTAGCCCGGGGATTAATTAATCAAGAATTAATTCTTTTGTCTGCTCAGATAACTTCTGCTTATACGGATGCTTTAGGTTTAGAGAAAGTGGATGTATTTTTCCGTCAAATTCCTGCAGTTACGGATAATCTGCAGCAGATATCCTTTCTGCCAAAAGCAAGGTTCGCGCATTTACTTATATGAAAGAAGCCGGCCTTTATACTCGTTTAGAAAATCTCGTAGTACGTTGCCAGCTTTGCGCGCATAGTTGTAAAATTACAGATGGTAAATTTGGTTTCTGTAAAGTAAGACAGAATATTTCGGGTATACTTTATACGCATAATTATGCTAAGCTCCTGGCAGCCAATATTGATCCAGTAGAGAAAAAACCTTTGTACCATTTTTTACCCGGAACAAAAACATTTTCCATTGCTAGCGCAGGTTGTAATTTCCGTTGTGGCTTTTGTCAGAATTGGGAAATCTCTCAGTTTGATTCTAATCAACAGTATCTTGGTGAGAATTTTAGCCCGGATAAAGTTATAAAATTGGCCAAAAAGAATAATTGCTCGAGTATTGCTTATACTTATACTGAACCTACGGTTTACTTGGAGTTTGTTTTAGAGGTGGCGAAGTTAGCTAAAGCAGCCGGCCTGCGGAATATATTTATAACTAATGGTTATTTAAGTCAAAAGGCAATTTCTTTACTGGCGCCCTATTTGGATGCGGTAAATATTGATTTAAAATTTTTTAAGCAGAGTTCTTATCAAAGGATATGTTTAGCTTCGCTTGAGCCGGTTCTTGATGCCATAAAATTATTTAATGCTGCTGGAGTTTGGGTTGAAGTAACTACTTTGGTTATTCCTGGCGAGAACGATACTCTAGAGGAGTTGACGGCGATGGCAAAGTTTATTGTTACGGTGGATAGGAATATCCCTTGGCATTTATCGCGATTTTTTGCGGCATATAAGTTTAATGATTATCCGGCTACTGCTGAAGGCACGCTTAAATTAGCTTATGATTTAGGCATAAATCAAGGCTTACGTTATGTATATGTTGGTAATTTTGGCGCTTGGGGACAGGATACTGTATGTTTTGCCTGCAAGAAGTTGTTGATTAAGAGAGAGGGATATAAAATAACACAAATGCATCTAGCGGGGAACAACTGTACCTTTTGCCAAGCGGAATTACCAGGTGTTTTTTAATGCCAGAAATAATATCGTGACTTAGAAATTTTACGCACCGGTAAGATTGATATTGACAGTTTTTGAGGTTAGGGTTAAAATAAACAATAGTCAAATGAGCCTACAATCTTACCCCTATAAATCAATAGGGGTTAAATTTTACAATCTTTTCTATGGCGCCTGAAAGTAAACAATTTAATTCTAAAAAGTGCATTGTATTTTTTGATTTCGATAATACCATTGCTACTTGTGATGTTTTTGATAATATGCTTTTGCTTTTTTCCAAAGATGACCGTTGGGTAGAGTTGGAAAAAAGATGGAAGTCTGGCAGGATTGGCTCTAAGACTTGTTTGGAAGGCCAGCTGCGCGGCATGGATTTGAATAAGAAATCTTTGGATGCTTACTTGCCGAAGATAAAATTGGATCCTTATTTTAAACCAATTTATAAGTTTTTGTTAGCGAGAAAAGTAAAAACTCTAGTGCTCAGTGATAATTATGATTATATACTTAATCGGGTTCTAAAAATTAACGGAATAAATAAACTTAAAGTTTACGCGAATAAATTAAGTTTTTCTGGAAATAAAATAATTACGGATTATCCCTTTAAAGATAAAGATTGTCAGATTTGCGCGCATTGCAAGACAAAGAATCTTTTAGCCAAAGCCCCGAAAGATGCGATAATCATTTATGTTGGAGACGGGGAATCGGATGTTTGTCCGGCTAAACACGCGCATGTCGTATTTGCTAAAGATCATTTACTTAAGCATCTTAAAGATGGTAAGTTGGACTATATGGCTTTCGGTAATTTAAAAGACGTTTTCACCTACTTAAAAAGGAAATTAATGTGAAATCAAAACAATTGACCAAAGAACTTAAAGATAAAAAAACGATTACTGATGATGGGCTCCTGGATTTAGAGGCAAAATATTGCTCTTGGGGAGATACGGTGCATTATGCCGAGAAGCTGAATGTATTTAAAAGCGCCGAAGGAAGTTATCTTTATGATCGTTCGGGTGTGGAGTACTTGGATTTACAGATGTGGTATTCGGCAGTTAATTTCGGTTATCGCAATAAACGCTTAAATACTGCCCTAAAAAATCAAATTGATCTCCTGCCGCAGTTGGCTTGTCAATATTTGCATGAGGAAAAAATTCAGTTAGCCGCGAAATTAGCGCAAAAGAATGAACGTACTTTTGAAGAAAAAGGACGCATTCATTTTAATGTTGGTGGATCAAGCGCTTTGGAAGATTCATTAAAATTGGTGCGTAATTATTCCGGCCGCAGTTTAGTTTTTGCTTTTATGGGAGGGTATCACGGCAGGACATTAGCTGCCTCGGCGATTACTTCAAGTTTTAGATATCGGGAGCGTTTTGGCCACTTTGGTGACCGAGCGATGTTTGTACCTTATCCGTATTGTTTTAGGTGCCCGTATGATAAAAAAAGAGATTTTTGCGATTTGTATTGTTTAAAACAATTTGAGAGGCTTTTTGAAACTGAATATTATTCCGTAGTAAACAAAAAAAATAATAAGAGTGAATTCGCGGCTTTTTACGCGGAAGCTATTCAAGGTACCGGTGGTTATATTGTTCCTCCTCAGGAGTATTATTCAAGATTAAAAGAGATTCTGGATCAATATGGAATCCTTTTTGTGGATGATGAGATACAGATGGGGTTCTTTCGTACGGGTAAATTTTGGGCGATTGAACATTTTAATGTTGCTCCGGATATTTTAGTTTTTGGCAAGGCTTTGACCAATGGTTTAAATCCAATCAGTGGGGTGTGGGCTAAAGAGAAATTAATTTCACCAACGGTATTCCCTCCGGGGTCAACTCACGCGACATTTTCCAGCAATCCTCAGGGCACCGCCGCAGGATTAGAGGTAATGAAATTGATTGAGGAATCGGATTTCTCAACCTCGATCCCTAAGAAAGGCCAGTATTTTATTTCTCAACTTAAGAAGCTGCAGAAGAAATATCCACAGATGGGAGATGTGGGTGGTATTGGTCTGGCTTTAAGAATAGAGATCTGTGAGAAGGACGGCTATACTCCAAATAAAGAACTTACGGATAAGATTACTAATTTGGGGTTAAGCGGGACACTTAATGTTGGCGGTAAACGTCGAGGATTAATTTTAGATGTCGGTGGCTATTATAAAAATGTTTTTACCATTGCCCCGTCATTTTATATTACTGAAGATGAAATTGATTTGGGTGTGGAGCTTTTTGAAGAAGCGTTAAATAGAGCGTTGAAGAAGTCCTAAATTTTGTATTTTTCAAAAAAAGCTAATGTTTTTGCCGCAACTTTATCTCTTTCCTGATCCGCAATGATAATATGGTAGGAGTCTTCAAAGAATACTATAGTTTTGTCTTTTGAGCTGATATGGTTGTAAATATAATAAGAATTTTTCGGGCTGGTTACGTCATCATCTTTGGCCTGAAGCAGTTGTATAGGTGTGGTTACTAAGGGTAATATTTTCATTACTTGTTTTGCCAGTAAGTGATTTTGTTGCATGCTCGATACCGGAATTACCGGATATCCGTAGAGGTGGACTTTACTATAATCGAATAAGTCTGATTTTGTATAAAAGCTTTCAATCCTTGAACGCAGCCTTTGGTTTTTAATTCCGTAGGGGTAGCCTTCCTTAAGATAGAAATAATATTTTAAGGGTGTTTTGTAAATTAGAGGTAATAGAAATCTTGATTTTGGATTGGCCCAGCCATCAAAGTATAGGGTGGGGGAGAAGCAGTTTAAGGCTTTCACTTTTTTGGGGAATTCATGCGCTAACAATATTCCAATCAAAGCGCCAAAAGAAAGCCCGGCCACAAATATATTTTCATAATCATTGGTGTATTTAATAAATTCTTTACGCACAGAATTATAAAGTTCTTCCCAGGATGTGCGTTTAAGGCAAGAGATAGATTTATCATGGTTGGCCATTAAAGGACAGGCCACGGAAAAACCATTTTTATTTAAATTCCTGGCAATTGAGCCCATTTCTTTAGCGGTACCGGTAAGCCCGTGGATAAGTAAGCAGAGATTTTTGTCTCCTGGTAAAAAAAAGCTAGTATCAGGTATAGTGGTGATTAAACGTTTGTCTTCTTTGGTAGAAAAAATTATCATATTTATTTACGTGAAATTAATTAGGTTATAGTGATATTCATTTTTTGTTTTATCCATTTTATGCTAAAATAAGACTAAATACAAGATAACTCTTTAGATATAAAATTTTCTATGTTTAAGAAAAAAGTTACGTTTAAAATATTTCTTTTGTTGATGGGCAGCGATATTCTGGAAACCTTGGTACATTTTTTATTTAAAAAAAGTACCTTGGAAACTAGCTCGGGGCAAGTAGCGGATTTAGCTTCCTGGTTGGTTTTTTTAAAGACAGTATTTGCTTCGCCGTTTTTATGGGCAGGGTTATTAACGGTTGTAGCGGTGTTTGTCCTTTGGTCGATGATTCTTTCTAAGATAGATTTAAGCGTGGCGGTGCCGATTGCCAGTTTTAGTTATATTCTCGTGCCTTTAGTTTCCATTATTTTTTTGCATGAACAGATTAGTGCTTTAAGATGGATGGGGGTATTTTTTGTTTTAGCGGGCGTAATTCTTGTTTCTTTAAGCAGTAAAGAGAGAACGGAGCAGGCTAAATGAAACAAGATTTGTTGTTGGTGCTTTCTCTGATCGCTTTTACTAGTTTGTGTGATACGATAAATCAGTTATTTTTAAAATCAACGATCGACTCTTTACAGTTTACGCCTAAACTTAATATTAAAAAGATATTTAAATTTGTTTTTCAACTAATTACCAAGCCTCGAATTTGGTTGGGATTGAGTTTTAGTTTAATTTCTTTATCGGTTTGGCTAGTGGTGCTTTCTAAAACGGATCTTAATTTTGCTTTTTCTGCCGATAGCATGCATTATATTTTTATCGCTTTGGCTTCTCAGTTTGTGCTTAAGGAAAAGATGAGCGCGGGGCGTTGGCTGGGCACGGGATTAATTGTAGTGGGAATAGTTTTTGTCAGTTTAAGCTAAAGAGGAGAGTGGTATGAGTCCGAAAATTATAGCTTTAGTTGTTTTTATAATTTCATATCTTTTGTTTGTTTGTTTGCCGCATAAGCGTACTTTAGTGGCTTTGGGGGGTAGCTTGTTATTGGTTTTAACGCAAGCGATCTCATTAAAAGAAGCATTTTTAGCGGTTAATTGGAATGTAATGGGGATCTTTGTGGGCACGCTTATCCTGGCGGATGTGTTTATGCAGAGCCGGGTTCCGGCTTATATTGCCGAAATTGTTGTGGATCGCGCCAAGAGTACGGCTTGGGCAATTTTATTTATTTGCATACTAAGTGGTTTTATCTCGGCATTTGTAGAGAATGTGGCAACCGTGTTGATTGTCGCCCCGATTGCTTTGGCTTTGGCTAAGAAACTAAAGATTAATCCCACAAATATGATGATTGCCATTGCCGTCTCGAGCAATTTGCAGGGGACAGCGACTTTGATTGGGGATCCGCCAAGTATGCTTTTGGGGGGTTTTGCCAAGATGAATTTTGGGGATTTCTTTTTTTACCAGGGTAAACCGAGTATATTTTTTGCGGTAGAGTTAGGGGCTTTTGTTTCTTTCTTCGTGCTTTATTTTATTTTTAGGAAACATCAGGTGAAAACACAAATTATTCCAATTGAGAAAGTTAAGAGTTGGGTGCCGACAGTGTTATTGGTGGGTTTAATTGTTTTATTGGCACTTTCTTCATTCTTTGATTCGAGCTTTAGTTCTTTGGCCGGACAACTTTGTCTGATTTTTGGTGTTTTAGCCTTAGTTTGGGAAAGATTGGTAAATAAATCTTCAATTGTATCCGGAATTAAAAAATTGGATTGGGATACCACTTTTTTTCTAATTGGTATTTTTATTATTGTCGGGGGGATTTCATTTACCGGGTGGATCCAAGTGTTGGCGAATTATTTGGCCAGCTTGGTAGGTGGTAATATCTTTCTAGGTTATACCGCAATTGTATTTCTTTCAGTAATTCTTTCGGCATTTATCGATAATGTTCCTTTCTTGGTGGCCATGCTCCCGGTAGCCATGATTATGGCGGATAAATTACAGATTAATCCTTCTTTGTTTCTTTTTGGTTTATTGATTGGTACTAGCTTGGGTGGCAATATTACTCCGATTGGAGCTTCTGCCAATATTGTGGTCTGTGGTTTATTAAAAAAAGAGGGATATCCAGTTAAATTTACGCATTTTATGAAGATAGGGATCCCCTTTACCATTGCTGCGGTAACTGCTGCGTATTTATTTATCTGGTTTATCTGGAGATAAAGTGCCTCAAACACCTGCTTGTTGCCATCAAAATAATAAAAGTTTTTTCAAAAGCAAATTATTTTTAGTTTTAGTCATTACGGGGATTTTAGTTTTTCTTTCCTATTTTTTCTTACCGCTGGAAACTTTTCGCAAAGTTTTATATCATTATTTAGCATCTATTTGGTGGGCGGTATTACTGGGCTTATTTTTGGGCGGGTTGATTGAGCATTATGTACCCCGGGAATATATCTCTAAAATTTTAGCTCGTAAATCTCCGTTGACTATTTTTAATGCTGTATTTTTAGGATTTTTAATGAGCGCTTGCAGCCATGGGATATTGGCCTTATCTATTCAGTTGCATAAGAAGGGGGCAAGTAATCCGGCAATTGTAAGTTTTTTATTAGCTAGCCCTTGGGCAAACTTGGCGGTAACCATGATGTTATTGAGCTTATTTGGTTTAAAAGGTTTGCTAATTATTATTGCTGCCGTGATTATTGCTATAAATACCGGATTAATATTTATATTTTTGGAGAAAAAAGGCTGGATTGAGCAAAACAAAAATATTGTGCCGGTGGCTTCGGATTATTCGATTATTAATGATTTTCGCCTACGCTTTGGCAATTATAAATTTAATCGGGATTCCATCATTGCGGATACCAAAGGAGTCTTAATCGGTATGTTTGCTTTGGCAGAGATGGTGCTGGGATGGATTATTCTGGGAATACTACTCGCAAGCTTGGCGGGAGCTTTTATTCCCGTGCATTTTTTTCATAAATTTATGGGGCCGACTTTACTAGGGTTAATTGTGACTTTAGTTTTAGCGACCTTGATTGAGGTTTGTTCTGAAGGTTCTAGCCCCTTAGCATTTGAAATCTACCGGCAGACTGGGGCATTGGGCAATAGTTTTGTTTTTCTTATGGCTGGAGTAGTTACGGATTACACGGAGATTGGGCTATTGTGGAGTAATCTGGGTAAGCGCGTAGCCATTTGGATGGTCCTGGTTAGCGTCCCGCAAGTCATCGTTCTGGGTTATCTTTTTAATTTAATTCTAAAATAACAAAATCTTAATTAAGTTTGCTTTCCGGCTTTTGCTTCCGAGCACGTAAGATTTTCGCCGTGTGCTTAAGTATGCCTCTGGTGAGTTTTCTCGCTCAGGTCGATTTTTAACGCCAATGATCTTGCGTATTTCCGGTGGTGGCGTTAGCTTTCCGGCTCTTGCTTCGGCACGAAGATTTTCGCCGTGTGCTGCGGCTTACGTCTCGTTACGGCGCGGTTCCTTACGCTAAAGAGACACCGCCTTCACTCGACGTAATTCCTTG
>Ga0247841_10003370_pt1 | contig 29795 bp, 23 predicted proteins | sample LaCruzMarch2015__2_FD_192410 | JGI IMG/M metagenome (GOLD analysis project Ga0247841, IMG submission 192410) | Freshwater microbial communities from meromictic Lake La Cruz, Castile-La Mancha, Spain - LaCruzMarch2015_18m | ecosystem: Environmental > Aquatic > Freshwater > Lake | place: Spain... | reverse complement strand
CCATAAATGCGAACATTATTAATTGTTTCATCTTTACGTGTTGGTTTTAAAATATCCATTAAAGGAGCAATAACAGCACCAATAGCACCACTAAATCCACTTCTTAATGTTTCTGGTTGTTTAATAGTACTTCTATTATTTTCATAATTAGTATGACTTCTTAAGAAATTATCACCATCTTCATGAGTACCTCTACCAGCAGCTCTTGAATGATTAATATTACCTTGAAATGCTTCATGTCTTTTTGATGGTTCGAAATTTTGAGGCGCAGTTGTTGCTTTTACATCAATTGCACCAGCAGGACCCATATAATCAACTGGTATATCATTACGTCTAACAATTCCCATTTCTTGAATGGGTCTAAGTGTTTCCCCTTTTTCAGCACCAGTTGTTGTTAACCAACGATCTTGAGTATTTATAAAATATGTATCAGGTCTTTGTTTTTCAACGCGTCCAATCATTTGAGAAGTTGGTGCATTTTTAATAAAAGAATTAGCAGGACCTTCATGATTAAGTAATTCATATTCTAATTTAGGATTAGTATCAACTCTTAATTGATCTACAGTTTTTGGTAACCATTTGTCTCTAGCTTCCATTCCAGAATTATAACCGTTACTTCCATTAAATCCATAACCTTTGTCTAAACCAGGACCAACCATAACAGTGTCGAATGGTTTAACATTATTATTCTTCATAGCAGGATTAACGCGTGATTGATAAAAATCACTTTGATTAGGCATACCATAAGCCCACTGCATATTTTGTTCCGGTTTAAATAATGGTGCTTGTTCAATTTTTTTTATAGTTTGAGAACCAGAACCAATCATATTATCAAGAACAGATTCAGCAATATTCATATCATATGTTCTACCTTTTACTTTACCACCATTAAAAGGTACCATATTATTATGTTTAAATTGTTCAGATTTTAAATAATTTCCAGTTAATGAATATACTTCTTGTGGATTTTTATTCACAGATACATGATTTCTTACATTTTCTTCATATAAATTTTGATTAAAATATTTATCAGTAGCTACATTTGGATTAGGATATTCTTGAACGGTATCGACTAATTGATTGATATTTGTAACTGGATAATTTTGTGGAGGAATATTTGTGTTTGGTAAATAATTGTCGGTTTTAACACCTAAGTTGCTTCTAATTCCCATATTTGTAAATTTTTCTCTTTGTGATTGTGATTGTCTCATTTCTTTTTTAGAGCAGTCTTCATTTGTTTGATTTGATACTACATACATTCCACCTAATGCTAATAAAGGGATAGCTATTTCCATATTTATATATATAGAGTATTATATTTTATTCATATAAATAATAATCTAAATATTTTGAATCATTTTTTGGTAAGATTTTTGAAACATTTTGAAACATTTTTGAAACATTTTAGATGATTCAATTAAATTTGTTGACATGAGTTTGTTTGTTGACAAGTTATTGGACCTGCTATATAACCACCTCTAATTAAATTATAGCTTGATGGTAAATAATTTTTTGTTTCATTGACAACACAATCTCTTTTTGGTGTAAAATAATCTTTTTCTAAAACTCTTGTGCTTAGATTATTTTGAAAAGGCATACATATATTTACTTGAGGATTTAAAGGGGGATATTGCCAATCAACCTGTTCTAAATCGCGATACCACCAAGCAGGATTTGTTGCCCTAGATTGTTCTGTAAATAAGTTATTACACGTTGGATATTGAATTGCTTCATTTGGAACATTATAACTTTTATAATTATCTTTTCCTAAACAATCTCTATTTAATTGTCTGTTAACACCTCTTAAATCACTTTCTAAATTAATGGTATTCGTTCTTAAATTACCTCCCCATTTTTGTATTATAATTTGAGGGTCTTCCATGTAACACGGATTTGAACCATTTCCTGGAACATTTAAAATCCATCTGCCTGGATCAGTAGCTTGTTGTAATGCTTTTTTTGTTCTACAATCATCATATTTAAATCTTGTACTTGCCATTTTATATTTATGTAATATAATTTATTTAATAATTTAATATTTAAAAAGAAAAATTTATAAATGAATAATGGAATTAGTATTGAATAAAAAAGATAATCTTCCAACATTATGTCTAAATATGATTGTAAAAAATGAAAGCAAAATTATTACAAGATTATTTGATTCTGTATTATCAATTATTGATTCTTATTGCATTTGTGATACAGGTTCTACAGATAATACTGTTAATTTAATTACGGAATATTTTAAAAAAAATAATATTCCTGGCATTGTTATTGTAGAACCATTTAAAAATTTTTGTCATAATAGAAATTTTGCGTTACAAAGTTGTTTAGGTATGTCAGATTATATATTATTGCTTGATGCTGATATGATTTTTGAATCAAAAAATTTTAAGAAAGAGTTACTATCTAATGCTGATAGTTTTTATATTCTTCAAGGAAATGAATCATTTTATTATCAAAATATGAGAATTATTAGAAATAATGGACTATATAAATATATTGGAGTAACTCATGAGTATATTGATACACCTTATAATAATAAAGCAAGTGGGTTTAAAAAAAATGAGTTATTTATTAGAGATTTAGGCGATGGTGGTTCAAAGCATGATAAGTTTGAAAGAGATATAAATTTACTCCTTGATGGAATTAAAGAAGAGCCTAATAATGTTAGATATTATTTTTATTTAGCGAATAGTTACCACGACATAGGAAGATTTTGCGAGGCTATTAATGTTTACAAAAAACGTATACAATTTGGTGGTTGGATTGAAGAAGTATGGTATAGTTATTATAGAATTGGATTGTGCTTTAAAAATATGGGGAAAATGGATGATGCTATTAATTTTTGGTTAGAAGGTTATCAATATTATCCTGAACGTCTTGAAGGTCTATATGAAATTATTCAACATTATAGAATACATTCAAAACACAAACTTGCTGATATGATTTATCAACAAGCAAAACAAATATTAGAATTAAATAAAAATAAAGATAATTATCTTTTTTTACATAATGATGTTTATAGATACAAAATATATTATGAATATACTATTTTTGCGTCTTACAATGGGATAAAAAATATTAATAATGAAGTTATACAGGTTTTAAATAATTCTCAAAATGAATGTGATATAAATAACATGTTGAGTAATATGAAATTCTATAAAGATATTTTAAAGCCTATTTCTAAAATAGTTCTTGATAATACAAAAGTATTAAATATTAATAATGAAGATGTTAAATTTATTTCATCGTCTAGTTGTTTAATTCCAAAAATGAATAGTGATGGTTATCTAATGAATATTAGATATGTTAATTATTATATTAATGAATGTGGAGGATATTTAAATTGTGATAAGCATATTATATCTATAAATAAATATATAGAGTTTGATAATAAATTAATTATTACAGATGAAAAATGGATGCGAATACAATTTGAAGACAGAAGATATATTGGTGTTGAAGATGTTAAAATTTTTAATGATATTGAAACTAATGATTTATTATTTATTGGAACAGGCTATCATAAAAATGACAAAATCGGTATTGTATCAGGAAAATATGATATTGAAAATCTATCATTTAATGTAAGCGAATTAAATCAAGATTTTAATAATTCATTTTGTGAGAAAAATTGGGTATTTATTGATTATAATGACTCAACGCATATTATTTATGATTGGTGTCCTCTTAATATTTGTAAAATTAATGATAAAACAAACAAACTTGAAAAGGTAGCGAAGAGAGAAACTCCTCTTATTTTTTCAAGAATTAGAGGTTCCACATGTGGATTTAAATATAGTAAAAAAATTGATGAAGTAAAAAATGGTAATATTATTATTGATGTTGAAGAAACTGAAGTATGGTTTGTAAATCATATTGTTTCATATGAATCACCTAGACATTATTATCATATTATTAGTGTTTTTGATTCAAATATGAATTTGTTAAGATATTCAGCTCCATTTAAATTTGAAGGTGAATCCATAGAATATTGTCTCAGTATAGTTGTAGAGGAAGAGAGAGTTCTTATTAATTATAGTACTTGGGATAGAACTACTAGAATTGGAATTTATGAAAAAATGTATATTGATTCAATTGTAAAATATAGATAAACTATATATTATGAAATATAAATAATTTAAATGTATTATTATTTATATTTTAATGGTTAATAATATAACTTTTGTAACATCATATTTAAAAATTTATGAATCAGAATATGATGAAACAAAAACATTTGAAAAAAGATTAAATCTATTTATGAAAATTGTTGAGCTAAATATAAACATATGTCTGTTTATTAGTCCTGAATTTAAAGAAATTTTTGAATTAATTTCTAATAAATATAAAAATTTAATTATCATTGAAGTTCTCTCTATTGAAGACCTAGAGTTTACAAAAATTGGAAATAAAAACAGTGATTTATTAAATCTACCAAACAAAAGAAGTCATATAAAGGATTTACCTAACTATATGTTTCTTATGAACTCAAAAATTGAATTTATTAAAAAAACTATTAACGTTAACCCATTTAACAATGAACATTTTTGTTGGTTTGATTTTAGTTTGCCATATATATTTAAAAATATTGAAAATAGTTTGCTTAAAATTAAAATGTATTCAGAAGCTCATTTTATTTCTGAACCATTTATTGCTATGCCAGGATGTTGGAATTTTAAAGTGAATAGCAAAGATATTTTAAAAGAATCTATTTGTTGGAGATTTTGTGGTGGGTTTTTTATTGGAGATAAAAATAGTTTATTATCATTTTATGATGTTAGTATATCTCATTTTGAAGAATTTTTAAAGTTAACCAAAAAACTTGTTTGGGAAGTTAATTATTGGGCTTGGCTTGAAGCATATGGACATATATCTCCAATATGGTATACAGCTGATCATAATGATAGTATTATAAATATTCCAACCAATGTTATACAAAATTCTAAGAAATTAATGTTAGAAGATTATAGTGTATGTAAATATAATTATCCTGATTATAATGAAAATGATAAATTTTATCCATCATCGGCATCATATATTTATGATAAAACTAACAATAAACATATTTTAAATACACGTTATGTAAATTATTATTATTTAGATAATTGGGAATGCGTTTTTCATAATAACAGAAGACAAATCAAAACATTAAATGTTAAATCCGTGTTAAGTAAGAATTTTTGCGAAGAACCAATTAATTATGACATTGTTAATATTGATGACTCTAATTTAAATTCTAATGAAAACGCATTTTCAATTGGTCTGGAAGATATTAGATTATACCATGATAATGGGTGTATAAAATTCATAGCAAGTAATATAAATTATATACCAAGTGGTCATAATAGAATGATAATTGGTGATTATGATTATGAAAATAATATATGTAAAAATTTGAACATTGTAAATATGACATGGGATTCACATTGTGAGAAAAATTGGTCTCCATTACCTAGTTATTTTAATGATAGCAAATTATTTATTTATAAATGGTCACCTTATTCAGTTGGTTTTGTAAATTCAGAAAATAATTTTGAATTACATATTCAAAAACAATATGAAAATAAAATGGTAAATAAGTTCAGAGGTTCTACTCCTTTTATTGAGTATAATGAAGAATATTATGTTGGTTTAGTTCATTATAGCGTGTCAGCTGTTCCTCCAATATATTATAATTCACTCGTATTAATAAATAAAGAGACAAACTTACCAGTTTATTATAGTGAATCCTTTAAATTCTCTAAATATCCCATTGAATTTTGTATTGGATTTACAATGAAAGATTCTAACTATATATTTTGGGTATCACAAATGGATAGAGAACCTATTTGTTTTAATATAAATATTAATACAATTCCTATTATCAATAAGATTTAATAATAAGTAACTAAGTCACCATATAATGATGTTCCGTCATTATTTATAGTTAAAATTGCGCTTTTTTAATTTGTTTGGGTTCCTGATAAAGATTGCTGAGTATTTACACCCTTGAAGATTTAAAATGGCATTAAGCGTGCCATTTTAAATCTTCAAGGGTGTAATAATATTTTTGTTACTGAAAAATGATTTCTATAAAATTATTTATATTTTTGTTACGATAATTGGTATCATTATGAAGAGGGAAGTGAAGAAAGACATAGCTTTATCTCGCCAAGACTAGCTACATTATATTTAACAACAAGCGGCAAATCATTTTCCAAATATATTTCAATTTGTTGGCATAAATTTGTACATTTAATAAAATAACCTAGATTTTTCAGAGAGAATTCGCCTTGTATAATTTTAGACGAATCTTGCTTTAATATAAAGCCCATACTTCCATCAGATTCAGCGCGATGAATTTCAGCAGAAGCAAATTGTCCAGAACATTTAAATATTAACTCATTACCAACTGATTTAATTTCAAGTTTATCAGAAATACAAGAAAGATCTCTAATAATTTTTTGAAAATCTGCTGAAGGAAGATTAATAATAGAAGAAAATTTTACATCAGGATATTGAAGTTCCTCTGGTTCAGGTTCGATAAGACGTAACTTTTGAGTTTTACATTGTTTAATTCCTCCATTTTCAAATTTTAATGCTAAGTGAGATACAATTCCATCAACATAATCAGAATTTTCAATATAAATTGTTAAAGTATCGTCATTATCAATTGAATTAATTAATTTAAATAAATGAAACATATTTACACCAATAATAATTTTTTCTTTTTTACATTCATAAAATTCGAAGTTTTGTGATGCTAAATAAAGATGTGCTAAAATAGTATGAGATTTATCCATATTAATAATACGAATACCATCTGGTTCAAATGTAATATTGGTTTCTAAAAGAATATCTTTAAGGGCTGTCATTAGAGTTCTAAAAGGAGCAATTTGAACAGTTTTAATTGTTAAAACATTACCGTCAGTTTGTGTTGATACTTGATTTTTACCTGAAAATGAGGACATTATACTATTTTGTTTGACAATCTTTAAATACTTATGTATCTAAATATTTAACGCATTAAAATTAAATTAAAATAAATTAAAATAAATTAAATTAAATTAAAATAAATTAAAATAAATTAAAATAAAATTTGAAATGTAAAAGGTATAAAAAACAATATATTATTTAATTAGGTACAGGAAAAGGACGTTGATTCTTTTCTATTACTAAAGGCTCAGGAACAAAAGTAGGTCCTTTTTCATAAATATTAGTTGAAGCTAATTTAGTTATTTCCGGAACAAAACAAGGGGCTGGATCCACTAAATTTGTAGAATTTATTCCAAACAAAAATGATTCTGTATCAGCAGCATTATATGATAATTTATTCCAAGGGATTTGAGCCGGCATTAAGCCATTTCCTGGTAATCTAGTATTATAAGCAGAACCGTATTGAGAGTTAGGATATAATGTGTATGATTCAGTTTGCTTAAATTCTTTTTGTTCTAAATTATAATTACCTTGTGTATTTCTATTACGAGTAGAAGCCATTTATATATATGTTTAAAAATAATAAAATAAAAAATTAAATTTTAAATTTTACAAATAATACTTCTTAAGTTATGAATACTTTCGTCTGTTATTTTATTTGTATCTAAAAACTCACTAATACAAATATGAGTTAAATATAAATAATCATATGAAAATAATATCATTAAACCAACTTTTTCTTCAGTATTCATAAAATTACTAGCTATTTTATTCATACATTCTTTTAAAAATGGTTGATTTTTTATAATTTTATATAAATTACATATTTCTTTATCAAGATTTTCTTCATTATAATCATCTATTCCTAAAATATCTAATAATTCTTGTCTATAAATAACATCCCTTACAAAATCTTTTTCAGTATCTTTTAAAAAATCTTTTTCATAATCTGTAAAAATTTCCAAACTATTATATGTGCAAACTATTTTAGTGTTATACATTAGTTAAAAAAAACGTTATCTTTATATTTTAATGTTAAAATTATACATATTTTGTAAAATGTATAATTTATTTATTTAAGCATATTGGTATGTTGAATGTTTGTTAGAATAATCACCATCTCGTGTTAATTCGCGTGATGGAACACCGCCTCTAATCCAGCCTTGAGAAGCATCGCTTTCAATAGTTGAATTTTTAATTTTTTCTTGAACAGCAGGTAAAAGAGGTGTTTGATGGTATTTAATATAACTCTTTTCGCTTAAGTTATTAATGCTACGTTTGTTAACAATTTGCTCACCCTGTTGAATTTGAGATTCCATAATAGGATTTACTGTTCCGCGACCTAAATAAGGAACAGTTGCAAAAGGACGTTGAAATAAGTCAATTCGGCATCTAGGATGTGTTTGAATTGTTCCAATTTGAAGTTGAGATGATTCATCAATATTGCATCCACCAGCTCCAGAATTGTAGCCACCATTATACATAATTCCTGGTTGTGTAGTTGCGAGGGAAATAGGACTTTTCATCGAGCAATCTGATGAGAAATAATTCTGTGTCATATAATTACAAGATGCTACATTTTGTATGTCAGTTTGTGATTTATTACAATCATCAAGTCCAATACGTGACATATTTTGAAAGGTATAACTAGATACGTTAGCCATTTATATAATTATAATATACATTATTTTTACCTAAAACTAATAATCTAATAATTTAGTAAATTTATAATTTTATAATTTTATAATTTTATAATTATAATTATAACTTAAAAAATAAAACTATATAATATAAAAATGAAATTAATAATATTTTTATATTTATTTACATTTACTAAATCATTTTGTTTTCCTAAATTGAGTAATAATATAAAATGTATTAAAATGAATTATAATAATTATGATAATGATAATGATAATGAAAATGAAAATAATAAAATTTGGTCATCAAATAAAAAAGAAAAAAATAAAATATTTAAAACAATTGATGAAGAGTTTGAAGCTACAGCAAAACATTTAAAAGAATTAAAAAAAATGAGAAATAAAGAATTAAAAAATATTAAAGGTCTAAAAGTTAGTAATGATACTGAAATTGAAGAATATTTTGAAAAATTAATAAAAAATTTAGATAAAAATGATAAAGATGATAAAGATGATTTTGATGATGATGATAATTATGATAATTTTATACCTCCTGGTATAAAAATCATTTTTAATGGTAATAATCCATTTAATAAGAATACACAGAAAAAAACAGAAAATGATAAGAGTGAAAATTTTGAAATTTTGAAAAACAATAGCTACAGTTTTAAAGATGTAGGTGGTTATAATTTGATTAAACAAGAACTTTTACAATGTGCTGATTTATTAACAAATTATGATAAATATAGTAAATATAATGTGAGAACACCTAAAGGTTTAATTTTAGAAGGACCTCCAGGTAATGGTAAAACATTATTAGCTAAATCTTTTAGTGGTGAAATAGATGTAGGATTTATTCCTGTTTCTGGTGCTCAATTTTTAGAAAAATATGTAGGTGTAGGTTCAAGTAGAGTTAGAGAATTATTTAATTTAGCTAAAGATAATGTTCCTTGTATTATTTTTATTGATGAAATTGATGCGATGGGTAGACAAAGAAGTGGTGATGGAGAATCACATAATGCGGAGAGAGATAGTACATTAAATGAGTTATTAGTAAGTTTAGATGGTTTTAAATCAACAAATGGAATATTTGTAATTGGTGCTACTAATAGGGTTGATTTATTAGATTCAGCATTAACACGTCCTGGTAGAATTGATAAAACAATTTATATAGGAAATCCAGATAGAAAAACTAGAGAAGCTATTATTGATATTCATATACAAGGTAAACCATATGAAAAATCAATTAATATTGACCATCTAATTGATATGACAAATGGGTTTTCTTGTGCTCAAATAGAGAATTTTTTAAATGAAGCAATGTTATTTGCTTTAAGAAGTAATAGAGAAATGATTACACAACAAGATTTAGAAATTATTTCTAATAGAATATTAGTAGGTTGGCAATCAACTGAAAATATATTATCTGAAGAAATGCTATATCAAGTTGCTATTCACGAAATGGGTCATGCTTTAATAGGATTATTTACTAATTATAAAAAATTATTAAAAGTATCAATTAATTTATGGTCTCCTAAAAGCTTAGGGTTTACATTATTTGAACCTTCTGAAGATGAGACCAAATTACAAACAAAAGATAAATTAATAAGTGAATTAATGGTATTATTAGGTGGTCGTATAGCTGAAGAAATTTTCTTTGAAAATAAAATATCTAGTGGAGCTTCTCAAGATATAGAACAAGCAAAAAAAATAACTGAAAATATGATTGTAAAATTAGGCATGGGTAAAAAAATAATCTTACCTTATAGTTCAGAAAAATATAAAGAACAGATTGATAAGGAAATTGAAGATTTAATTAATGAAGCTTATCATAATGCTAAAGTTATTTTATTAAATACAAAACCATTAATTGATGAATGTGCTAAATTATTAATTCTTGAACATGAATTAACACGTGAAATGATTGTAAAAAAAATAAAAAATAAATATTCATATCTAAATTTATAAAAAATTTATTTATTAATTTATTAATTTATTTATTACAATAAATATATTGTTTCTCTTAACAAATTATATAACAAATTATATAACAAACTAATATTTTATATATTTTGAATCAAAAAATGAAAGTTTTTATAAATGGTATAAGTTGCCTATTTTAGATATATATTTCTTATGATATATATGTAATTATAAATAATTATGTAAATGTGTAAATCTTCAATGGTGTAAATAATTTAATAAAAAAATAAGTATTTTAATAAAGTGTATAACGATAGGAATCGGCATAACGTTGCATATTTCCTTCTGGTGTGCTTTCTTTAGCACTTGGCATAGTACCATAAAGAAATTTAGAAAAAGCAGTCTGATCGTTACTTACACGAGTATTTGCTGTTGAAAAAAATGCTCTATTAGAATTATCGAGTTCAAAATTTTGCCATAAATCACCATATAATTGTTTATTTGTATTTTTGATACCAGGGTTCATCATCTGGACAGCGCGTTTAACATTTTTAGTGATATCTTCATCGACATTAATATTGAAAGAAGGTGGAGCAGATTTTCTTTCAGGATCATCATTAATTTGTGTTAATAAAACATTGCTAAAAGGATTTTTTTTATTACCCTCTTTAAAATCTGTTTTTAATACAGATTCAAGTGTAATAGGATTAATATAAGAGTCTGTATTTTTATTAAATATTCCAGTCACTTCATTACTCTCTACCAAAGGTAGTTTCGTTTGAATATTAAAACCTTCATTTAACATTTCTTTTGTAATTTTTTGTTTTCGCATATTAAATAGGACAAAAATAACTGCCAATGTTAAACCTCCAACAAGTAATATTCTTTTAGACATTGTTAAAATATATCCTAAAATAGTTATTAATATAACAAGTCTTGTTATAGCATTTAATTTTTGTTCATAACACATATTTCTTGTAGGCCATAGTTCTAAAATATATTCTTTATTAAATAAAACTGTTGGATTATTGGACCAAAATTGTATTGTCATTGTTATATATATAAAGTATTACTTAAATTTTATAAATTATATTATAAAAATATGTTATATTTTTGAGTATTAATTTTATTTTTTTCCTTTTTTCTTTTTGTTACCATTATTGGTAGTATTATTATTGTGTTGAGGTTTAGAACCTCTTGGAGTTTTTTCTATTTTTTCTTCAGAACTAAACAATTTTAATAATTCTTCTTCAGAATATACAGGTTGTTGAGGTTGTTGTGGTGGTTGTATTTGCTGTTCTAGTTTAGCTTTTGCGTTTGCTTCTGCCTTTGCTTTAATTCTTTCTTTTGTTTTAGCTATTTTCATTTTATTATTTAATTGGGTTTCCATTGCTCCCATATTAATTTTACCTCCCATACCAGCCATACCAGCCATACCCCCCATTCCCATTTTACTTAACATTGCTTGAATATTATCCATTCCGGGCATATTTTTCATTCTATTCATAATTTCAGTTGCTTCAGCAATTAATTCACTCTCCTTAAGCTCTCCTGATTTCATTTTAGTATCTAATTTATCTCCAACTTTTTGAACTAATCCCATTAATTTTGTAGGATTTGTAATAAGTTTTTGAAAAACATCTTTCATATCAGTAGCATCTTCAAAATCAACATTTAAATTTGCGGCAGCATCTTCAGCGATCTCACGAGCTAATTTCCCTAGTTTACCATCTAACATACCTGTAATATGATTATGAATTTGTTCCGCGTCTGGTATATTTTCCATATTTATTCCAGATCCAATTCCTTCACTAGAATTTCCACTAGTATCAAATAGCCCTTGCATTTGAGCCATTGTTTCTTGTAATTTCTCTTTAAATTCATCACCATTTATAGCTTCAAACATTTTTGCTGTATCTCCAAATGCTTCTTTATTTTCAATTGTTCCTATAATAGAAAACATAATTAATTGAAGGTATTTCCATATAGTATCACGTGTATTTTTTGTTATATCACACTGCCATAAGTTTTTAAAATGAATTTTTGGTAAAAATTCAGTATCAATAACAGAATCTTCTTTAAATATATCTTCATTTTGGTATAAGATATCAAAAAATCTTTGTGGTAATTTCTTTTGACAAAAACTGAATAATAAATTTATAGAATTTGACACAGATTTTTCATATGCTTCATTTCTATCATCTTCGTTTTCGATATAATTATAATATTCTTTATCTTTCCACCAATTACTGATAAATGTTTCATATTCAGGGAATGTATTTCTCAAATCATTTACAAAATCTTTTATAACCTTAGTGAATTCTTGTGGGATTACCGATTCTTTTGACATTATGTATAATATAAATACTTATATTTAAATTAATCTTATTTAAATATATATATTTTTAGTTTTACACTTTTTAACATTTCAAACGCCGATTTTCACGACATAAAAAAATAAAAAAATGTAAAATCAATAGTAAGGAATTTCACCTTACGATTGCCTAATTTCGTTTCTTGCTTTTACCGAAGTAATACAAGGAGAAGGCGGATGCTTTAATTGAAACTCTTCTGGTCTTGTTTGATTATTCAACCATTCTTTCGCAAGTTTCATTATAGAAATAGCAGAGTTCTTATCCCTTGTTCTACATACGCCATTTTTGTTTTTGGAACTCACGCAGTTAGAACAACAGAATAATCTGTATATTTCTTTTCCTTTTTTATCTCTTTGATGTTTCAATTCATTATAACATTCACAACATCTTTGAGATGTATAAAATTCATTTATGGTAATTGTATCATATTTTTTATGTATTAGTTTCCTTAATCCTTTATTAATAGTAGGCATTATATTTTTCATTTGTGTAGTTCTTCCCCAATTACCATAACCAATCAGTATATTTTCTCCAAAAGTTTCTTTAATTTTATTCAAAAATGTATCTATGCTTTTCTTACCATAACTATATTGCCTAAATTTCATTTTTCTCCAAACTTCTTTTCTGTAAAATTCTATTGTTTCTTTATTCAGTTTATTTTTTTCTACCAGATACACCTTGAATTTTTCATAATCAACGGATTTACTATTTTTACTTGATAAATGAGTTTCTTTTTCTATAATATTATTTCTTTTTTTTTCTTGTAATAATATTCTTTCATTTCGTTTCCCATAACTTTCTATTTTTCTTTGTGATGCTGTGAATTGTAATTTATTGCCGTTTTTATCCATCATATACACTAATGAATGCTTACCTGGATCACAACCTACAATATTTCTGTCTTTCAAAGTATCTAATTGTTCTTTGGATAAATCCTCTATATTGTAAAATTCTTGTTCTTGTAAAACAGGAACTCTTGAACCCCATTTTTTATCTTTCAAATCTTTTCTAATAAACAATAAACAACACGAAACTCCGTCAGTTTGTATTTGGTTATGAAACTGATAATGTTTATTCTTGAATATTTTATGGTGTAAATTCAAAAAGGTATTCCAAATATCATATTGATTTTCTTTAAGATTTTTATGTAATTCACCTTTTTTTATGCCGTCTGGTTTATTTGCAGGACAAAATAAACTGACCAAACTTGCTGTATCAATAATAATGTGTTTTGGGATTATATTGTTTCTTAATGGTAATGGTTGGAATAATTTACTTTCTTGTTTTTCTAATACCGAATTCATATATAACATTCCTTTCAAATATTCAAATGGTCTAACCTTAATATCATAATGTATTGACTTTTTAATTTCAGTAGGTAAAATATTAGATAAATGAGTAAGTTTCCAGTTAGAAAATATTTCATCACTTTCATCCAATTCTAATAATTGTTTCTTGAATTGAAATAAGGTTGCTTTATCTTCTGTAATTTCATTTGTGGTTTTGTTAATAAATCGTAAGAAATGCTGAATAAAATGCTCTTGAAAATTATTATGTAAAGAAGTATGTATTTGTGTTGCTAAATAAGGTAATAAAAAAGTGGTATTTTTCAAATTGGTTTTTTCATGGTTGAGTAAAGGTTGGTATTCTTTTTTGTAAAATGTATCTAATATTTCTAAAAGTTCAGTGTCTTTCCCTTTCTTACCTCTATTATCTCTTAAACCTAATGATTTTATACAATACAAAATAAATGTATCATCTATGATTGGTAAAGGTTTTTTGTTTGTATAACAATTCAAAATATACAACCTAATAAATTGATAGGTATGAATAACTAAATCATTCATTTCAAAAACCAAATTGTTTATAACTGGTTGTATTGTATCACGATTAAGTAAAATAGTTTTGAGTGGTATTTTGAAAGTTTTGTATGAGGACTTTTCATTATTCCTAAATTCTTGGAATGTGTCCTTTGATTTTTTCTTTTTCACCATTCTATATAATTACTAAATATTTTATTTTTAAGTAATTATACGAATTATATCTTATTCCTAAATATTTTCGCAATTATTTTCTTTTTTTTTCAAATAATATTTTTTATTATATTCTTTTCTTTTATCACTTGGTATTGGATTAGATTTCATTTTTTCTAATAGTTCTTGCTTATGATTTTCGTAATATGCTTTATATCTTGTAGGTGCTGTATATTTTTTGAGATGTTCTTTCGTTTGGATTAATTCTTGTTTAGTTTTTTCAAGTTCTTCTTCTAATGCTTTAATTTTATCTTCATTATTCATTTAATAATTTTATATACTATTATTAATAAAAATTTTTAAATATTTTTATTATAAATATCTCATAATAAAAATCGGCGTTTGAAATGTTAAAAGGTGTATTAAGTTTTTTTATTCACACATTTGAGAAAGTTTTGTTAAATTTTGAATATACTTCATAACTTTTAGTTGATTCTCTTGACTCATATTTTTTATTGGTTCACGTAATCTGTCAATTGATTCCATTATTTTATCTGAATTATTTGATACTGAAACATCTTGAGAATAATCTTTATTAATAAAGAATTCAATATTTCCTGCTTCAATTTCAGATTTATATTTCGATACAATAAACATATTCCAAATTTTTACAATCATTTTTGGATTTGCCTTTCTAATTGCGGTTAACGCATTTTTTGTAGCAAGAATATCTGTATCATTAGGAAAAACACAATGTACATCATTTACAAATTCAATAAAATGATCATTAAAAGCTGTAAGTATATTTGACATTTAATTATTTATTTAATTCTTTTTAAATTGCTTTAATAATAATTAAATAATAAATTAAATTTTTAAATTTTTAAAAACTCATAGGTGGTCTATTTCCAGTTAATTGTTTAATATCAGCATCTCTATCTTCTTGCATTTTTTTCATTCTTTCTTCCATTTCTTGATTGGAAGAGTCTTCTGCCATTTTTTTACTTCCTCTAATGGTTGTATTAGTCTCATTATTATTTGATCCTTGTTGAGATATTTGACCACTAAATGCTGTATTTAAATCAACATAATTATGCATTTGTCTCATACCACCATTTCCTTTTGCTTCTAAATCTGTTGGATCTTGGTCTAAAAAACTATATTGGTCAGAAACAATATCACCAAAACCTCCTCCACCGCCTAATGAAAATGCCATAGGTTCCATATTATTCTCAGTTGCTTGTCTTACCTCAACTTCTTGTCTTGGTTTTAAATGTTGTAAAATTTGTTCACCGTATAAAACATTATATCCTTGATTTAATAAAAGTAACGCTGGAACACGAGTGACATTATCTGGTAAAATAATTTTTTGACCATTTTCTAAAATAATATATGTTTTATTATTTGAATCTTTCACTCTTTTATCTATGCAAATAAAATGAACATCCTTTTGAACATTCGTCTTTGATAACAATTGCAAATATTTCTTAGAAACTTCACAGTATTTACTATAATACAAAATACTACTCATCTTATTCTATAATAAGTTTATTCAAAATAATATTTAACTCATTTAAAAAAAAAATGATTTAAATTTTACAATTTAAATATAAATATATATTAGATAATGAATCCACATATAGAGACTTTTAAAACTAATGATGAATCACTCTGCTTTACCTTAAGTGGTGTAAATGTTAGTTTAGCTAATGCTATTAGAAGAACAATTTTGTCAGATATTGATTTAGTTGTATTTAAAACGACACCTAATGAACTCAATAAATGTAACATTATTGCTAATACTAGTCGTTTAAACAATGAAATTATAAAACAACGTTTAAGTTGTATTCCTATTCATATTAAAGATATAAGAGATTTCCCTTTAAAAAATTATATTATGGAAGTAAATATTGAAAATAATACTGATACAATTATCTTTGTTACAAGTGAGCATTTTGTAATTAAAGATTTAAATACCGGAAAGCCTCTTGTTCAAGATAAGATTAGAGAAATTTTTCCACCTGATGAATACACCGGATATTTTATTGATTTTGTTAGATTACGACCTAGAATATCAGATGAAATACCAGGTGAAAAACTTCATTTAACTTGTGAATTTGATATTGGAAACGCCAAGGAAGACGGAATGTTTAATGCTGTATCAAATTGTTCTTATGGATTTACAATTGATTTACCAGCACAAGAAGCTGAACTAGCTAAAAAAATTCAATCATGGAAGGATGAAGGTAAAACTATAGAAGACATTAAATTTGAATCCGAAAATTGGAAATTATTAGATGGAAAACGTATTTATAAAAAAGACAGTTTTGATTTTATTATTCAATCAATCGGTATTCATACAGATAATGAAATTGTTGACATCGCATGTAAAATTTTATTAGATAAATTTAATGATTTGAATACGCTAATTGAAAAGGATGAATTAGAAATTAAAATAGCAGAAAATACAATGGCTAATTGTTTTGATGTTATTCTTGAAAATGAGGATTATACAATTGGAAAAGTATTAGAATATTTCTTATATAGTCAATTTTATGAGAAAAATATTCTTACATTTTGTGGATTTAAAAAGATGCATCCTCACGATAATTATAGTATTATTAGATTATCATATACTGAACCGGTTGAAAAATCTACAATTAAAGGTCATTTAAAGGAGTGTATTGATTTAGCTAGAGATGTTTATTCTATATTAAAGAAAGAATTTACAAAAATTATAAAATAAAAAATTATAAAATACAAAATTATAAAATAAAAAATTATAAAATAAAAAATTATAAAATAAAAAATTGAAATAAATTTTATTTTTTTATCTTTTTATATTTTTAATTACAGAAACAAAATTTTAATAAATGGGTGCTTCAAATGGTATCATTAATGGAAATAAAAGTATTTATATTTCATATGATTTACGATATAAGGACAATTTAAATTTACAAGAATTACAAAAAAATATGTCAAAACAAAAAATTTATGTAATTAATTCAGAAAATACATATGGCTTATTACAACATTTAGATGGTCATTTGATAACAGATAGTATAAAAAATATATTAGATAAAACTATATATTTTATAATATGTATTTCTGAAAAAACAATTTCTTCATATCATCAAACAATTGAGATTAATAATTCTATTGAATATAATAAAGAAATATTATATTTAATTACTGATAAATTATTTACACCAGAAAACAATGATTTTGTAAAATCTCTAGTAAAAAACAAAAAATGGTTATTATTTTACAATGATCAACATTTTACAGAGTGTTTACAATATTTATCAAAAATAAATTTATAAAAATAAAAAATTATCACTTTTACAATAATTAGTATCAATATATTACTATCAATAATAAATTATTACAAACATTATTATATTTTATATATTCATAAATATATAAATTTTTTCTCTTTTGGAGTTACTAATATAGTGGAGTAATTTGATATTTTACCTTAATTTTTTGTCAGTTTATAATCCTTATATAATTCAACACACTGTGTAACATCGGGATATGTATAATTAACAAATAACTTGTTCAATTCCATAATAGGTTCCTCATTTTGATATATGTGTTCAAACATCAATTGTTTTTTAAGTTCATTATCATAGCATTGATTTTTCATTTGAATGTAATCTTGTCTTAAAATAGTTAATGCCATTATTCTCATAAACTGCTTACCTAATTCAGTTTTGTAATAATTATGACATATTGTAATAAACCATCTGGTCTTATTTTTACCTAATGGAAGAAAATTAACACCTATGAATAAATTTTTTTTTCCAAAAGTTACTTTTGACCATGAAAAAGATGGATACATATACATATGAAAATTATTTGTTTCACCAATATTATCATTTATTTTCTTTATCAACTTATTTGAAGAATAATCAAATGACATACCAATTCTATCTGTATTTTTATATTTGTAAAACTTTATATTTTTGGGTGGAAGTATATTTCCAAATCCCAGCATTTTATTGTGAACAAATTCAGGATGTCTTATGTCCATTGTGTTATATGCGCTGTCAATTAAAGATGTATCCATATCTATTTCTAACAATGAAGTTTCATAATTTTTATTATTGTAAAATGGTAAACTATATACATATTTTTTATTTGGCTTATATGACCAAAATAGTTTACCTTCGTGTTCTATTATTTCGCCAAATCTATCCTCATATGAAAACTCTAGACCATGATATTGACATTGTAAACAACCATTTGACATAATCTTACCGTTATTTAATTTAGAACCCATGTGTTTACATATATTTACAACAGATATAATCCTGTTATATTTTTTATCTTCCCATAAAACTAATGGTAAATCACCTATATTTATTTTACATGGTTTTGATAAATCTAATTTTTGTTTTATACCAACACAATGCCAATGATTAAAAAAATTACTATACTGTATTGTTTTTGTAAATAATTGAATAAATAATACTGACATTAACAAAAAAATATTCATTCGTTTGTATAATATTTTTATATAGCATAATATCTTTATATAAAAATTTGTAAACATTTATAATCATAATCATAATGATAATCATAATGATAATATTATGATTATAATATTTTATACAATTTTCATACTTCTAATTGAGAAAAGGTCTGAATAATTCAATTGTATTCTTTGCTGATTTATCAATTTCATTTTCTGTACCTAAGTTTAAATTTAACTCAGTTATATCAATATTTACAATATTTGTTTTATCTTTTAACAAACGTAATACCTTTTCTCCAATATTCATTTCTATTCCACCTGTAACAGCAGTTCCTGTTGACGGAATATATTTTTTATCAATACAATCAACATCAAACGATAAATGTATTGGTGAATTTCCAGCAAATTCTAATATTTTATTTATAGCATTTTCAAAATCATTATTTAGCTCTTTTGGGTCAATATGTTTGATATTTTCTTTATATATTAAATCTCTTTCAAATATATCCCAACATCTTCCTCCTATATATAGAAGGTCGTTAAATTTTAATTTATGTTTAATAAAATCAAAATGTTCATTTTTATCAATACCTGTTATAAAACTTAAAGGCATACCGTGATAATGTTTTGATTTAGAACTATCAAAAGTGTTAATATCCGCATGTGCGTCAAAATAAATAACTTTAGCATTATGATGTCTATTTAATGTATCAGCTATTGTCGCAATTGACATTGAGTGATCGCCTCCAATATTTATTTTTGGACCACTAATACTTTTATTCATTTTATATAATCCTTTTAAGTTTTTGAATAAATTGCCGGTATTTTTAACTTCATAAATTAGATGTTTTTTATTTATGAATTTTCTTAAATATTTCGGCGCTTTTTCAACTCCTTTTTTTGTCTGACCTAAATAATGTGGAAATAAAATAATGGATTTAAATATTTTTTTCGAATAATTTTTTAATGTCTTGGGTCTTTTGTATATTTTACGCATTCTATATTCGTAATTTTTTTTAGTATTATTTCTTGGTTTATTACAATCATTTATTCCAAATAATGAGACAGCTTGTTTTTTGGTTTTGCTAACCATTATATATATATATATATTATATAATATAAAATATAAAAAATACATAAAATACATAAAATACATAAAATACATAAAATACATAAAATACATAAAATATAAAATAAAAAATACATAAAATATAAAATATAAAAAAATACATAAAATATAAAAATATATATTTTTACATCGTATTTTCAGCAAAAATAGTATCAATAACTCTTTTTCTCATTTGTAAATTTAAACAATACATTAGTAAAGATGGATGAATCTCGTTAACATATTTTTTTACAACATTATTTGTTACAAAATGGTTGTTCTCTCTAAGTTCATTTAAGAATATTTTATGAATGTTAAACATATGTGTTCTATATTGTTCTGTAAACTCTTTCAATGGTTTTTCCTTTTTAACATAACATTTAATATAATTAGAAAATAATGTATTTGTGAATAAATGAACTTGGTCTCTAAATTTAGAGAAGTTATTTTTATATTCAGGATAAAATTTTAAAAAGTCCTTAACACGTCCTTCATTTCTTAAAGAAAGATATTGATATTGAAGTTTTGGTTGGTTACCTCTTAAATTTCTTACTTGTTCATATACAGGATTTCTAATTTTTGTTCTTTCTCCTGTAACTTTATTATAAATAACTACACCAACAATATTATATGATGTGTTCATTGAAGCATACTTTTCAATTAAATCAGAATATTTTGTAAAATTATAAACCTTAGGGAATTTTACACTTGTTTTAATTTGACTAAAAAAACATTTATATTCTGAAGAATGATAAGAGTTAACAATAATATTATCAGTTGTGTTATGAATTTTATAAACAGCAACAAGATATAAATCAGGTTTATTAAATGGTACAACAATTCTATTTTCAGGATGTTGAAGAACAAAACTATAAGAATATTCCTTGTCTAAATTATCAATTACTAAATTTGTTTCTCGCATTGCTTCTAAAAACATGTCTTTAAATGTTTTTGCGCCATCTCCCTTATAAAAACTTGATGCTGCTCCTACAGTATTACGAGTAGCAATCTCCCAACCACCAAATAAACCAATAGAATTATCCCAAAATACATTTATCATTGTACCTTCTACAAATTCTTCGGCAATAACTTCATCAATAGGTTCATTATATTTTTTAATAAATTCATCGCTTTGAATAGATTTAGGAGGAGAAAATCCAACAACAATATTATATCTATTAATAATAACAGAACGACATAATCCATAACTGTGTACTAAGTCAAAACTTAAAAAATTTTTATCATATCTAATAATTTTATATGAGTTATGTGAGGCCCTAAGTGAAGATTCACCTTCAATTTTATTTAATTTTAGAATTTGTGAATTATTATTATCATCGCATTTAATAATATCATTAAATCCATCAATATCTGAAAGTATATATCTAGCCATTGTTTATTAATGTTATATTAACATTTTCTCTTTAAACTATATTTATATATTGATTTATACTTAAGCATAAAAATTTCTATTATAAATATAGAAACAAAATGTCATCAGTTAATGAAAGTAATAGTGAATCTAAAAATACAAGTTTACTAAATTCAAACGATACTATATTAGAACTACAATTAGGCGATATTATAAAAATAAGTAATCCATTAAACGAAAATTTAAATAATCAAACATTCATCATTGATTATATTGATAAGAGTAAGGTTTATTTAATAAATACTGATACCCTAGAGAGAGTTAGACTTACTATATTAGAAGATGGAACAATTGGTGATGGTAATATATCTAGGATTGCTATTTTAAGTAGAAGTGATACACCTAGTTATGCCAAACAAAATGATTTATTGCCAAATAAATGGATAAATATTTATTTTGAAGGTGAATTCCCTGTTATTATTACTGGTGAAATTACAAATTTAGAAAATGATATGATTGAAGTCAAAACAATAGACGATGATATAATATATATAAATTTTGATTATAAAGGTCTTCCTGAAAATTTACCAATTGAGATGATAGAAATTAGGGAGAAACCTATAGAACCATTAACCGAAAGTAAACAAAATGTCATTGAAGAACAACCTTTAGAAGAAATACCTGAATTAGATATTGAAAAAAAATTTGTTGAACCAGAAAAAATACAGCTAACAATACCAGTTAAAGAGATTAAAAATCAAATAAAAGAATTTATTGTAAAGGCTGACCGTGTCAAATTTGGTAATGAAGAATTTGGACCAATAGTTGAATATAGAGATGTTTCAACAAAAAACAAAAGATATAGTATTGAAGAACAAGTAAGTGATTTGTTAGATGAACTTCTCTCTACAGTTCCAAACATACAAAGAACACCAAGAGTATTAAACAATATTCATACTATGATTGAAAGATTTAAGCAACTTCGTGAAAAATTCTCAATTTTTGATAACTATGGAAATGTAGATGGTTTTTTAATTAAAGAATCATTTCATAGACCATTAATTAAAAACTTCTTTTTTGATTTAAACGCAAGTTTATATTGGATTTTACCTGTTGTTAAAAACTATAAAAATATTTATGATGCTAAAAACATGGATGAAGAAAATATAGATGTTATTAATATTAATTTAGATAAATCACTTATCGACTTTAAAGAAATAATTAATAATTATAAGTCAAATGATATGCCATCTGAACAAAATAAATATGCTCAATTATACCGTGATATTAATAACCAACCATTTGAAAATTTAAATGATGAAGAGTTAAATGGTATTTTATATCAACTTAATGCTGTAAATAATGTAAATACAGTTATTGATAATTTAGAAGATTTATATTCTTCAGTTTATAGTAATAATTCTATTAGAAGTAGACGTTTTGTCATACAAAAATACAATACAGGATTGACAAAATTAGATACGATTGATTCAACTGGCGCAAAGATGGTTACAATTAGAACAAATATGACTAATAATGATTTGCTAAGTATAAGTTCTATTATATTTTTACCTGAACCGGTAATAAGATTTTCCAAAATTAATCTACCAGGAACGAATATACTAGAGAGAGTTAATTTAAATAATAATTTTATAAATTATTGGCAATTTCTAAAAAAAAATACAAATGTAAATGTAAATTTTATTGATAATTTTAATCAAGATATTGAATTTAATGAACAAAATTTTGCTAATAATATTAAACAATATATATTGAATTTAAATGATTCAACTAAAGAAATTGATAAATTTGAAATATATAAATCATATTTAAATCATATTATACCTAAAACTCGTGTTCTTTTTAATTTAATGAAAAAATATATTATTGGTAAATTATCTATTATTGATGTTGTATCTTATTTAGAACCGTTTTTAATTTATCCAGATGATTTGACATTCATGCAATATAAAGAAATAATAGAATTTATTAATGAAAAAATTTCTTCTTTCAATAAAAAATTTATTGAACGTTCTAGATTATTTAACTCTTTATCATCATTAAAATCAAATCAAATAATACCAACACGAGCATTTAAAATTATTGAAAATTTAAATACAGAACTTCGTCGTGATGTAATAAATGAAGGTTATGATATTAGTAATCCAGAATATTTTACGAATTCTGAAATTCTTCGAAAACTCACTATTAGAGATTATACTAAATTATATACAACTGCTCTCTCTCTTCAAAACTTTTCTTTAATGTTTCCTTCTGAATTTTCCAGTTTATTTGATGAAGAAAAAATAAAAATTGATGATAAATTGAGAACAGAAGAAGAAAATAATAAATGTAAAACTATAACTATTGCTAAATATTATACTTCTATCGATTCTATTCAAGAAGATAATGGTAAAACAATATACTTTGATAAAAAATATGATAAAACTAATTATGGTATATTAGAAGATAAAGATGGATATGAAAAATATGTCCTTTCTATGTCTCCTGAAGAATTAAATAATCATATTAAAAATGATTTAATGGAAAAAAAAAGTATGAATGAAAATGATGCGGCTTATTTAGCAAATACATTAGTTGATGGTTATAAAATGGTAATAGATGGACAATTTGCTATTTTATATACCGGATATAACCAACAATCATCAAATGAAGTTCAATATTATATACGTAAAAATAACAAATGGGAATTAGATGATGAACTTAATAAAGAAAATATTAATACTGATGACGCAACTATATTATGTGATATTCAAGAAAAATGTATAAATATCACAAAGAATAATACTGACAAATGTGAATCAATTAAAACAGATGAATTAGGTTTACAAACTAAACTTTTAAAAGATGTAATAAATGAATTTGATACAAAATATAAACTTTCAAAAGAAGATTTGTCAAGAATAATTAAAGAGAGATTTGAATATCTTCAATCAATAAATTCAAGATTGAATAGAATTGAAACAAATAATTTACTTAAATATAATAATCAAAAATATAAGTTAAGTGTTTTAATTGATGATGAAATTAACACAAAACCTATTTCTCCTTATAAAAAATTATTGAATTTTATTCTTGGTCAAAATGACTTTTCTAAGAAACAATATGATATTGTTAAATTTGTAAATACATTTACACGAAATGCTTATTTAGGTTTCGGACCACTAAATGAAGAAGAATCTCAACATTGGTTGTATTGTAATAAAACGAATATCCCAATATTACCAACATTTAAATTTGATTTAGCAAAAAAATTTGTTATTAGTGGTCAAAACGGATATATTGATGAACTTGAATACATTAGATCAACAATTGGTGAAGCTAGTGATGATGGCGATTGGTGGTGTGATAAATATAGTGGTTGGTCAATATGTCCTACTTCGTTTGACTATGAAGAAGGTTATGAAGCAGGATTTAAAATTTCATCTAGAGCTATTATGGAAGCTGACGCTGGAAATAAAATTATGTCAAGTCAAACAGAAAAAACTATTAAATATATCACACCTGAAACAAGAATGATAAGTAATATTGTAAATGCGATTTCTCTTGCTATGGGTATAAATATTGAAAATCAAAAAGAATTTATTATTAATAGTGTTTTAACTTCAATTAAGGAAACAGTTGAAACAGAAAATGATTATAAATCAAAAGTTAGAGAGATGGCTGAAAAAGGCAAAAAAATTATTTCATATAAAGACTTCTATAATAGTGCTATTTTATACTACACATTGGGATCATTATTAATTGCTATACAGACATCAATACCATCAGTTAAAACTAGAAAAACTCATCCTGGTTGTGTTAGATCATTTACTGGTTATCCATTTGAAGGTCAAGGAGATTATAGTAGTTTAACTTATATTACTTGTGTAGCTTACGATATTAGGGAATCTGGGGAACCATGGAATGTTTTACAAGGTAAGAAAATTGAAATAATTAATAATAAAATAAAAGGTTCTATTGATGATGTTTTATTAGGTAATCCAGAAGTTAACAAAAAATTTGAAGATAAAACAAATTATTTATTAACAAATATTGCTAGTGAAATACCAGAAGAACATGATATTGCTAAATGGTCACAATTTTTACCTCCATTGGTTAATTTTAAAATTAAACATTTGGTAAATATTTCACCAGAATTTAAAAAATCATTAATGAGTGATTTAAGGTCTGGATCTAATAACCAAAGAGAGAAAATATTAGTTGTATATTCAAAAATTATACTTTTCTCTCTAGCCATAATAGAGAGAATACAAGAATTAGTTAAAAAAAACCCTTTATTACTTCATACATCAAATAATGAACCATATTTAGAAAACGCTTGTTGTGAAAGTAAAGAGGGGGAAAGCACAATTAGTTACTTTACACAGCGTGAACAAAGAATTACAGAATATAATAATATTGTTTCAAACTTATCAAATATTATAGAAGATATAATTAGTTATTCAAAAGCTGGAATATTTTTTAGTGATATTAATACTAAAAACAAATATCCATCCATCACAAATGACTTTAATGAGAAAACAATTTATATGGCATTTATTTATTTTTGTAAATTTAAATCATTAATGCCTATACCACAAGACTTATTACCTTTATGTACGGATAAACCAGAAATAACTTTAATAAACTCAAATGATTCAATTGAACGAATAATTCAAAAACTAAAAGATGATGGGAGAAATTATAAGAATGAACAATTTTTAAGGTTACTTCAAGTTATAGGTAAAAATAATGTCATTAATATTAATTTAAATTCTCCAGAAATATCGGAAATTACAAAATTATCAAAAACATTGGAATCAATTGATGATGAAAATGATGAAGTTGTTGAAAAATCATTAAGAGAACTTATTAACGATGCGTTAGATACGTTTGATATAGCTACTGAAAACTATACAAAAGAAGTTAAAAATTTAAATAATTTTTTAATAAAAAATATAGAATCAATGAAAGAAGAAATAATAGATTTTGTTAAAAAAAATTCAGGTTCTAATGTAAGTAATAGTTCAATTAAAAAAATGAGTAAGACAATTGAAAATTTATCAAAATGGATAGCTGATGATTCGAGTAGAAATGAAAATAATAAAATTAGTGATCATACATTATATAATATTGTTAATTTTTATAAAAATTTTGTTGATAATTTTGTTAAAATTTTCCCAAATATTATTTTAAATAAAGTTAACTATGATGATATTCATATTCCAAATTATTTTGGTTTTTCAAGTAATCATTCAAATAAACTAAAAAAATATGTCGGTGGATATTATGAAAAACTCAAAACATTTTATGGTAACCCTACATTATTAAATATATTAACTACTATTCAAAAAACATCTAATAATTTAGTTAGAATTTCAAATGTTACACCTAAGTTTACAAGTATAAATATAGGAGAAAAAATAATTAAACCTGTATTTGACGAGAGAACTAGCAGATTTTTATATGAATATTACTTACTACGTGTTTTAATTAATTATATTGAATTAGCAGATGAACAAGATATGGTTGTTACCGAAGTTAGAAAAGAAAATGAAATAACAGATATATTTGCTGTTGAATATCTTGAAGAAAGAGAGACAAGAGTAGATTTATCTATGACTTCTAGAAATCAATATGACATTACATTATTAACAGGTAATAAAAAAGAACTTAGACAAAAAACAGCCGAATTATTAATAGCATTTATTGACATATTACATAATCAAAAAGACACAATTGATATATCTTATGAAGAAATACAAGATATGGTATTTAAATTACGCGAAAAAGAAAAAGATATGGTTACAGATAGACTTAAAAATATGACAGATGAATTAAGAGATGCTGATACAATTTTAAAAATTAATAAACTAGGCAAATATAGTGTTGGTATGCAAAAAGGTCTTACTATGTATGATAAAGATTATTATGAAAAAGAAGGAGATCTTAGAGATGAAATGCTTAAGGCAGAAAAATTAATTAGAAAAACGAATACAGACGCAAATGATGAAAATATTGATATATTATTAGATGAATATATGGAGCAACAAAATATTGATAATCAAATATATGAAGAAGATAATAATATGATTGATATAACAGAAGATTATACAGATGGAAATTATTATGGTAATAGTGAGTATTATGGGGAAGAAGATGTTAATTGGGATGATGAATCTTAAATGATAATATAATTACCGTCTAATATTTTTATACTTTAACAAAAAGAAAAGTATAAAAAATATAAAAAATAAAAAATAAAAAAATAAAAAAATATAGAAAATATAAAAAATATAAAAAATAAAAGTATTTTAAAATTTAATAAATACTTTTTTAAAATAAGATATATATAAGATGTTTAAAAACTTTGTTAGAGAAAATGTTACTTTAGTTTCAATAATTTTATTTTTATTTATTTTTGGTTCAATTCAAATTATGAAACCTGTGTGTTTTTATAATAAAGATGGCAGTATACGTGATTTTGGTATTGGATATAAAAATAAAACAATATTACCTATATGGTTATTATCTGTTGTTTTAGGTATTTTATCTTATTTAGTTGTGTTATTTTATATTTCAAGTAATAAATTTGTAAATTTAATATCAATTTAATATCAATTTAATATCATTTTAATTATTATAAAATTTATCTTCATAATGAGAGTATTCATCTTGATAAACGGAAACACCATATAATTCTTTTATTTTTATTATATTCTCTTTTTGTTTTTTTATAAATTTTGATTTTTCTTTTTGTTTTTCCTCATTTATTTTTTGATTACTAATTGTTTTTGTTTTCACATTTTTAGGTAAATTTTCATTATTATTTAGTAAATTTTTATTTACATTTGTTTTTTTTATATTTCCAAATAAATCATTTGTTAAGGCATTATCAGATTCTTCTACTAATTTTCTTTCCTCTAATTGTTTTACATTTGGTCTAGTATTAAAAATAGGAATTACAAAATCTTCGCTATCCCAGTCTTCCCAATTATCTGCCATGTAAAGTGAAACGATATATTAAATATATTTATTTTTTTATATTATTTTTTATATTATTGATCAAAATTTTTAGTTTAACCTGAAATTGTGTATGTAGAGCTTGTAGCTAATTCTTTTTGTTCCTTAGCTTTTTGTTCAGCATCTTGGAATTTTTTATAATTTTCTTCCATTGTTTTTGGATTAGTTAAACATCCACGTGTTGTCATTTTTAATTGAACAATTGATGTTAATAAAAGACCTGTATAGATATACCACATTGCTTCTCCAACATTATCTCTAGTTACAACAATTTCAAATAGTTCATCTCTAATATCTTTTGTTTCTTGACTATCTATTTGATATTTTGGTTTCATTAATGGAGTTAAAATATTCCAGTAAGATTGAAAGTTACTTGGAACAATTTGATTAATTATTACAGATGTGTTTCCACATATTTTAATAATAGTATCCGCAGCAGTCATCATGGCTTCTTTTTGTTCCGGAGTTGAAGTAGTATCTTTATCAATTTTTTTTTGAATTTTTGGATCAACTAATAATTCTGTTATTACTTTAGTAGCTGTTCCTGAAATCCAAAAATAACCAATAACATCAGAAAAAGCACTTTTAAAACCAGGATAAACCGTAAGTATTATTATTATTACACCAAAGATCAGTGTCCAAGGAATAAATGTTAATACACCAGCAGCTCCAATATTTTCTGTTATACTTCCTCCACATTTTGATGAAATTATAGAAGCATTTACCATAAATTGAATAACTATAACTAATAGCAAATAAATAGCTAAATACATATAACTATTACTTTTATACTCTTTTTGTTTATTTGGATCAATTGATATATCATATGTATAACTTGGTTTTATTGCCAAGTAATAAAATAATGTTGTTAATAAAAATGTTACAATATTTAAATAAGAGTTAGCCATATAGATAATATGTATAATTTATTTTATAATTTTAAATATAAATAATAATATGGATTTTGATGCTTT
>Ga0247841_10003369_pt1 | contig 29803 bp, 44 predicted proteins | sample LaCruzMarch2015__2_FD_192410 | JGI IMG/M metagenome (GOLD analysis project Ga0247841, IMG submission 192410) | Freshwater microbial communities from meromictic Lake La Cruz, Castile-La Mancha, Spain - LaCruzMarch2015_18m | ecosystem: Environmental > Aquatic > Freshwater > Lake | place: Spain... | reverse complement strand
ATATTTTTGTAGAAGCATTGGTTCAACAACAAATGAAGCTGTTGAATTCTACATCAATGAATCTCAACAGAAGCATTGGAATTAATTACACGCCATACCCTTTAGGGTATGGTTCTTGACAAGAGTCTGAGGTTAACCTATGTAATCTCTCTGCAATATGCAGATTAGTTTTTCTTTGATTTGAAATAGTATACAAATCAAGAAATTCAGGAGCTTGTCTGCCAACAAGAGAGGTATATTTTGAGTTTGTTAATAATGGTATATTTGAGTAATCTATGCCTTGTTCAATGCCATCAAATACATTTTCTAAACTTTGTAATTGTGCTAGGAATTCACTGAAACGCAGATTAGAGAAATGTCCTCTCATTAAACCAATACTATTTTTTCCACTAATATGTTTGTCCATAGAACCCAAATTTCTTTTGCCTAAAAGAGTTTCATCAGGAGTTTGCTCAACAACTTCTGCAGCCCAACTGTCTGAGCCAAGTAAATAACCTGTTGATTTTGTTTTATCATCAAAATATTGAACTGCACAATGAATTGTCATTTTTGCTGAGAATTATGCACTAGCCACTTGTTCTAATGTTTGAATAAGTTTTGCATCAAGAGCATAAGCTTCTTCGTTTTTGGGGTCTTTTAATTTTGGTTGATTTAGATTTATACAAACTCTAAGAAATAATTCATCTAAAGATTTGTAAACATCCCTTGACTTTCCACTTGCTATTCTTTTAGCACAATCAAAAATTCCAGGGTTTCCCATACAAGGGTATTTATCAAAAGTAGCAGCAAGTCCAACAGGTCCACGTATAAGCAACTCTTTTTCCAAGCTTGCTACTTTTTCCACATAACCTCTTGGAACTTCTATAGCAACTTCTGGTTTTGATTTTAGTTTATGACTTATATTAGGACTTAAGGGAGCTGGACCTTCTTTTAGATATTTTCTTCCTTTATCTGTAATTCCATAAACACATACTGGATTTTGAAATGAAGGAGTAAAATAGCGGTGCCCTTGTTCTTGCTTTGATTTTTGTTCTATTAAACCTTCTTTTTGAAGAGCTAAAAAAGTTTCCACATAGTGCAAATCTCTACTAATATCCACTCTTTTTTTAGCACCTTTAGGTATTAAAGCAATATCTCCTTTTACAAGAAGATAATCTAAGCTATATCCTTCTGCTAATAAAGTAAGTACTTTTTGAACTCTTTTTTCAATAGGTTGTTCTTTACCTAATAAGTTAAGTCCGCGATATTCACCTACATTATAAGTGGTTCCATTATGATTTATTACAACACCACCCCAATATTCGGCAAGTGCTGAACAAAGGCTTTTTACTTGACTATCATCTAAATTACCTTTTAGAAAAGGTTTGGCATCAACCCACATCTCTTCAGCTAGTTTTGGGTTTGTATCTTTAAGTTTTAAATAATATCTTTCAACTTGTTCTTCTACAGTATCAGCACCCTGTCGGAATTCATAATGAACTAATTTTCTAACTTCTTCCCTAGATAGATTTCCTGAAGAACTCCATAGTTTCTTAAAATGATTTAGACTTTCTCTTCTTTCTGCTTCATATTTGTCTCCAACTGCGCCAGAAGCTTCCCATATTTTCCAGAATCTTGGGTCTCTTGCTTTACTTGAATTTACCATTTTATCTTAGAAATAAAGGGATTTATAAATCTTTCGTTATGTGACTACTTTTTAGATATAACTATACATTAAGCTGCACAGATGTGGCTGCACGTGGATTGGATATGGCTGAAGTTTCTCATGTTTATAACTATAGTTTACTCATGGAAAGCCAAGTGGAAATAGAAGAATATTTTAATTAAAAAGCAGGTTGCAATTCTGGTCGAAATTCTGGAAAGAAATTTCTAATTCTTTTAACAAGAGAATCTTTCTCAGGCTGTTTATCTGAAAATTTATATTTTCTTACATCGACAATACTAGGTAAATCCTTAGATATCAAATATCTCACAAATACATCATAGACCCAATCATCATTTTTGAGACCTGATTGTTGTTGAGCTTTTCGAAAGGAATTTGTTGCTGGAAATAATTCATGATTTGCATTCCAGTAAATTAATTCTTCGCCTGAATCGTCATGCAGAATAAACCAATTAGGGAATTTTACCTGCTCATGAACTAATATTTTTAAACCGACATTTTGAAAAATAATATATGCTCTATCTTCCAGCATATTTGGGATTATAGATTTATACCAAGGAAATTTTAATTCTCTCGAATTGCTCTGATAATCTACCAAGTTCTGTGCTAAATAAATGTCTGGATATAAAGAACTCTGAATTATCTCGAGTTTAGAATAATTGTGAGATTCTCTTGCTAATTGACTTAAATTTAACATGTTAACAGCAATAAAGCTTTTTGTCCTTGCCTGCGTCTTTTCCAAAGGGATTACCTGCTTCTTTGATTTTCTTAATCATTTCTTTGTTTTCTTTTGTGCCTTTGCCTTTTTCTGTTATAATCATCCTTGCTTTTCTAAATGCCTCACATAGTCTAACTCCTGTTGGGCATTTAGATTCACAGGCTTTGCATAGAGTGCAGTCATAAATAAGATTAGAATATATTTTGTCTTTTAGCATTATTGCTTTGCCTCTTGGAGAATTTGCTTCTTCATGCAAAGCCCTAAATACAGGACATAAACTCTTACATGCTCCGCATCTTACACATCTTTTGACTATATCTTCAACCTCTTCTATTGCATTTTCTGCTTCTGGTGTCATTTCTGCCATTTTAAATAAAACGATAAATTTATATATTCTATATTGATTGTATTATTGTATAGGGGAACGCAACCTGACGAATCCCGTACTCGCTTTGCGATGATGCGGTTAGTAGGATTGACGGATGCACTTACCCTATCATCTTTATAGATGTTAACCATTTTTTCTATTTAATCTCTCAATATTTAATAAAGTATCTAAAACTAAACTCAATCTATATTCTATACTACTTTCTTTTAAAAGACTCTCTTCAACTACCTTTGTTTTTTCTCCATCTGCAATATTTACTAATCTCTTGAAGTTAGAAAATTCATGATTGTCTATGCAAACAAAAATAATGCAATTATCGTGCTTTTTAATAAAATTTAAGACATCTGAATAAATCTCTAAATTTTGCCTTATTTCTCTAATTTTTAGTCTAAAAATATCAGATAGAATATTTTTTGTTTGAATTGTCTTTTTTATAGATTGTATATAAGATAATTTATATCGTAAATCTTTGTAATGTACAAACTTATTGATTTTGGGCAATAATTCTTTAACTTTCTCTTTTGTGATTATGCAATACCCTATTAAATTTTCAGAATAGTCAATAAAAATATAGTAATCAAATTCTTTCATTTTAGTTTCCCTCCCACTCTTTCATAAATCTATTTAAAAATTCTTCGACAAATTTATACCTGTCTTTTGCAATTTCTTTTGCTAATTTAGTATTAAACATCTCAGGGGTAATTTTAAGTATTTTAGCATGAAATCTATGAATTGTTGAATCTGATTTGTAGCCAGGATAGGTTTTTCCAAAAGGAATATCCGGATTATATAGTGGAGTGCCTAATTTTCCCCCTGTAGAAAACATTCTTGCTATGGTGATTGCTCCTAATGCGTCTAGTCTGTCTGCATCTTGTATAATTGCTGCTTCTTTTGATTCTGGTTTAATTCCAGTGCTATGCCTATGAACTTCAATTGCATAACAAACTTTTTCTATTTTTTCTTTTGGAAAGCCTGTTTTTTCAAGTATTTCTTTTGCAAGTTTACAACCCTCTTGAGCATGACATTCACATTCATTATTGTCTTCTTTTAATCTTGCGATATCATGAAGCAGAGCAGATGCTTTAACAATGTCTAAGTCTGCTTTTTCAGCTTCTGCAAGTTTAACAGCCATATTAAAAACTCTTTGTGTGTGGTCAAAGGCGTGACTGCCTCCTTTTTCAAAATAAGATTGTATTTCTTTTTTTAATTCGTTGAAAAATTCTTCTTTCATAGTATCTTCCCTTTGTTTAATTTATTAGCAGGATCATGTCTTTTTTTGACAATTTCAATTATTTTTTTGTCATTTGGCTCCAAATACTTCTTTTTGCTTAACCCTATGCCGTGTTCTCCTGTAATTTGTCCTTGTAGTTTCTTTACAACCCAGAACATTTCATCTATTAATTCCTGTTGTTCTGGTTTGAAGCAGGGATGAATTATTCCTACACCAATATGCCCAAAAAAAGGGATTCTTTTTTCTTCAAGCCATTTAACAAGCTCTGGAATTTTTGCAGTCAACATTTTTGGATCTTCTATTATAGTATATCCTTTGTCAGCTAAAACAGGATAGGCATTATCTCTTGTTTTCATTATTTTGTTATATTCTTTATCATGTAAATTTCCTTTATAAGATTCATATTCTATAAGAAGATGATATTTTTCTTCTAATCCTAGCAAAATAGAAGTAGTTTTATCAAAAAACTCTATCATACTTACTTCTGAATCTGGTTTAATTCTTTTTACAGCTTCCATAATATCTCTTATATCATCTGCTTTTACCAAATCTGCACTTCTTTTTTTGATTGGAGATAAATTTAGAGTTGCTCTGACAATAATTCCTGTAATCCCTTCCATTCCACAGAAATCCATCATATCTAATTTTCCTATTTTCTTTAAATTTCCATGTCCATCTATAACTTCTATACTTTGCACCCAGTCACAAGTTCTTCCATATTTAACAGCTCTTGAACCAACTGCATTTGTTGCTATCATTCCCCCTATAGAACAAAACCCGTGTGAAGAGGGATTAACTGGAAATTCTAAATCATATTTTTTTAAAGCTTCTTGCAATTCATCAAGGATAATTCCTGTTTCTACATAAGCTATTTTCTTAGTTTTATCTACTTCAAGTATTTTATTCATTTTGCTTAAATCAATAACAATAGAATTCTGAGGAACAGCTCCTCCTGCTAATCCACTTCCTGCTCCTCTTGGAACCATATTTGTTTCTGTTCTTATAAGACTTTCAATTTCACCAATTGTTTTTGGAAATATGACTTTAGAAACCTCTCCTTTTATTGTTGATGCGTCACTATTATAGACAATTTTATCTATTTCTTCTGGTTTTGGGTTTATTTTTATTTTATCTGCCATTTTATTTCTAAAGTTTCATAATCTTTAATTGTTTTGCCATATTCACCAACCATAAAATGCAAATGTGCTCCTAAATGTGCAAGCCAGCCAGTAGCTCCTGATAAGGCAATTAATTGCCCTTTTCTAACTTTATCTCCCACCTTAACTTTTGCACTCTTAAATTTTAAGTGTTCATATTCAGAATATTCTCCATTAGCATGTTTTATTTCAATATAATTTCCATCTTTTTCATATTTTTTATCTTCTCCACTAATTTTAGAGTCATCTTTAACTTCTACTACTTCACCATCTAAAGCCGCAAAAACTTCAGTTCCTTCTTCACATAAAAAATCAATAGAATTTTTTAAGTTGCCAACATGAGCGGGAGAAGAAGTGTCTATTTTAACATTTCCTTTTACTGGTAATTGGTATTTATTTTTTGTTTCCACTTTAACTGCAAGCCTCCCCTGCAAATGATTTCATATCTGTTTTTTGCGGGTTTAAACCTAAAGCATCTGCAACAACAACTGAAAATTCTTCAACTTCTATGTCTGGATTTGAAAGATGGGAAAAACAAAGAGGACAGGTTGTGATTAACTTAGAAGCTTGGGTGTCTTTTGCTTCTTCTATTCTTTTTTTTACTATTTTGTCTGCTAATTTTGGATTATTTACTCTTAATCCTGCACCTGCTCCACAGCACAGAGCATTTTCTTTTGTATGCATCATTTCAACTACTTCATATCCTAAAATATTTAGAATATCTCGTGGAGCATTATAAATTCCAGAGTGTCTTCCTAAATGGCAGGGATCATGGTATGTTATTCTTCCTGCTTTATGATTAACAATATCTTTTTCTTTTAAATTATTTAAAATAGTAAGAGAGATATGTTCAACTTCAATATTCCAATCAGATATCATTTCTTTATAATCTTTTGATAGAGTTTTAAAGCAGGCAGGACAGTTTGTTATAATTTTCTTTATATTGTGTTGTTTAAATAATTCGAAATTTTTTCTTGCTAATTTTGTTGCTTCTTGTTCATAGCCTGCATTTCTTACAGGACTTCCACAGCACAATTCATTTGGGAGTATGATAAAATCTATTCCAAGCTTAGTAAGAATTTTTTTATAATTCTCTGTTTCTGCTTTTAACACAAATTTTGAAAGACAACCAGGATAAAATAAAACATTGGTTGTCTTAAACATTGAAAACATTCCCATAAAAACCTATGTTACAAAGACTATATAAAAATTGTGGAAGACTATTAAATCGCTTGTTGCCCTGTCATAGATTCCCATTTAGGCTGTGTTTTTGCAGGCATTTTTTGGAATGGTTTTGCGCACCTGATTTTTTCTTTTTCTCCTAAATTTCTTTCAACCCTTACTTCAGGGATAGCACTAACAATTATTGGAAGACTATATCTATTAACTATAGCTGCCAAATTAACTCTTTTAAGTTGTTTTTGTTTGTCAGCACCTTGAAAAATCTCAAATTCATCTAAAGGTGCCTGAACACCGCATCCGTCTAAAGCATGAGTTATAGCATCTGCATAACTCTCTCCATCTCTTAGATGATATTCACAAGAAGGTGGAAGTTTTAGATAACGTGTATTTCTAAATATAATCCTTACAGTTCTATCTTCATATATCTTTGGCCCAGACATAAAGTTTATAATCTATTTCGAGGTTTATAAACTTTGATATATATTTGGAATAATCAAAGTTTATAAATTGGTGAATTTATCTGCCTCTTACTTTAAATTATAAGCTGTACAAGTTCGCTTATTACTTTTGATGTTATTAATATTAGTTTATAATATGTGAGATTATGAAGCAGGGGCAGTTTTTATAATAGAAGCCTATTTGAGATTAAAATCAAAAATAAAAAGGTTTAAATAAGGTATAATTTAATAAATATGAACAAGGGAAAGAGAGTTCTGATAGGATAAATATGGAAGAAGAAACAACTGCTAAAATACCTGATTTTGATGGTGTAGATTTATCTGCAGATTATGTTGATAGTCAGTCAGATGGTGAGATGCTCTGGGATAGTTTAAATTTTAATCCTGGGAAGAAATTAAGCCCTGAAAAAGCAACTGATTTAAAAGCAAAAGTTAAAGGAATTTTATTAGACATGCCAAAGGCTTTGGAAAATAGTAGAATAGAAGGTTTGAGTATAAATTTAACAAGAGAACAATTAAGAGAACAGGCAGAGCATCCTTACCCTTATAGTGAAGCACAGGTTGAGAATGCTTATCAAGAATTTTGTATATGTCTTCACAGTTTTTTAGTTAATTATTCTCATCTTCAAAAAACCGAATTGTCAGGAATTATGCCTGTTCCTCCTCAAGTAAGAAATGATGATCATTTAGAAGAAAAATTAAGTAAACAAACAAAATTAGCTGAAAAAATTGGAGTTTGTAGTGCTGCAACATTAGGAATATCAGGGTTTATTGGCGGAGCTGTTTTTGTTGGAGCAATAAGCGATAGTTTTATGCCTGATTATAAAGCGGTAACCTATGCATTATCTGCTGTTGGCGGTGCAGTTGGAGGAATTGGGGGATTATGTGGTGGTTTTGGCATAGAAGCTTTAATGTGCAAGTCAATTAAGAAAAAACAAGAAGCCTATGAAGAACAACAAAAAGAAGAATTTATGATAGAAGTTAAAAAATATGCAGAGAGTTTATAGAAATATGGAAGAAGAAAAACAATCTAAAGGAATGTCTTTTATTGAAAGTCCTGAACCAGGACAAAACTATTTTACAGAAGATTCATACGGTAAGATGCTTTGGGATAGTTTAAATTTTAATCCTGAGAAGAAATTAAACCCTGAAGAAACTTTAGACTTAAGAAAGAGAGTAAAGAGTATTTTATTAGATATGCCAAAAGCTTTAGAAGAGGATAGATTAAGACGTCTTAAACCACATTTAACAGAAGAACAACTAAGAGAACAGGCAGGATGGGGTCATAAGTATAGTGAAGAGGAAGTTAATCAAGCTATTGAATCATTTTATGGAGATTGTTATGCTAATTTACGAAATCATGTTTATACATCAAAAGGCATAGCTATTGAACCATTAGAAGGCATACCCCTTCCACCTAATAAAAATACAAATGAAGAATTAGAAAAAAAAATAAATACCCAAGATAAATGGATTAAGGGTATTAAATGGAGTTCAATGGGGGGATTGGTTGTATGTGGGTTTGTTGGAGGTGCTATTCTTGCAGGAAATTTAGGAGATTCTGTAAATGCTTCAAATGCAATTAAATATCCTTTGTGTGCTGTTGGCGGACTAGCAGGAACTGGTGTTGGATTAGTAGGAGCTTATATTGTTGATACAATTTTTGATGAAATAGTTCATAAAAGAAATGAAAAATATAGTAATATACGAAGAAGAGAGTTTTTGGAACAAATTAAACAGTATGCAGAGAGTTTATAAAAATAAAATGGCAGAAGAAAAACAACCTAAAAGAATGAATTTTATTGAAAGTCCTGAACCAGGCCAATCTGTAGATGATATTATAACTGTGCCTCAGGGGGCTATACTTTGGAGCAATCTAGGTTATAATGACCCTAAAAAGCAGTTAAGCCCAGAAGAAATTGCTAATTTAAAAGCAAAAGTTAAAGGAATTTTAACAGATATGCCTGAAACTTTAACTAAATTAAAAAGTCTAGATGATTTAACAGAAGAAGGAATGAGAGAGTGGGCAGGAAATCCTTATGGGTGTAGTGAAGAAGAAATTTATGAAACTTGTAAGACATTTTGTGAAAGTTATTCTAAGTTTTTATATAACTATTGGGGAATTCCAAGATCTGAACAAGCAGGCATACCATTGCCACCTACAATAAAGTCTGATATTGATTTAGAAAAAAGATTAAGCAAACAATCTAAATTAGATAAAAGTATTGGAAATTATTCTATGATTGTTTTATCAATGACAGGACTTTGGGCTCTATCTTGTATAACTGGTGAAGCAACAGAGATGGCGGGAATTTCAAACTGGGTTAAATATCCTATCATTGCTGTTGGAGGTATTGCAGGAGCAGTTGGAGGAATATGTGGGGGTTGTGTTATTAACGACATTTTAGAAAGATCAGTTGATAAAGAAAGAAAAGCATACGAAACAAGACAAAGAGAAGAATTTATGTTAGAAGTTAAAAAATATGCAGAGGAATTATAATGAGATACGAAGAAAAAGGAATAAGTCCTAAAGTTAAAAAAGCAATAGACTTAATAAGAATTGTGGAAAAAAATGGCTTGGTTTGGTTTTATTATGAAGAACATAAGGTTAGTCTTCCAATAAGGAAAAAAGAACATGATGAAGCCCCTGAAAAATATAAAGGTTATGCAGAATCTGCTTTAGAAATCATGATTGAAGGCAAATCTTGGAATTTTGATGAAGCTCTTAATAATTTGACTGCTCCTAGTCCTAAAGTTCAAAGAGCAATAAGTTTAATGAAAACTGTGCAAGATGCTAAGAATGTTTGTTTTTATTATGGAGAGCATAAGGTTTATTCTGTAGCAAGAAAAGATTATGATGCTGATCCTGAAGGATACAAGGGCGATGCATCCTATAGATTAGAAGTAATGATACAAGGTAAAAACTGGAATTATAAAAAAGCTCTTAAAAATTTACATGCTCCAACTGCTGAAGAAGTAGAGGCTACATAAAAAATGAGAAATGTATTTGATTTTTGGGATGATCTAGATCCAGAGCAAAAGAAAGGAGCTACCAAAGTTGAGAAAAAATATGGGGCTAATAGGTGGTGGGAATCTAATGATCCTGTAATTATATTAAAACATCAAATAGATGAACCTTTTTTAGTGATATCTTTTCCTGTTTATGTAGATATGTTGGGAAAGTTTTTAGAAACACCTATCAGCTCGTTAGATTTTGCTTATGGTAAAAAAGAAATATATGAAGAAGTTAGAATGGCTTTAAAGAGAAAAGAGCTAGGAATTAAGCAAAGTGAAGAACACAAAGAAGCAGCAATTCGAAACTGTTCAACAAGAATTGAAAGAATAATTCAAGAAGAACTTCCAGGAAATGTAATGATACTAGATGTAACGGAGGAAAGAAGAAATGAGGGAGAAATTGATACTGCAGGATATGACGGGTGGTTATCTCCTAATTGATAATGACATACAAATGCACAAAATATAATAAAATTTTAGTTGGTTCTAAAAAAACTTGTGATAGTGCTGTTTGTGGGATTGGTTATAAAAATAAATGCAATTATAGAATCTGGCAAGAAGGAGTTTTAAAAGAAGGCGGGCAAAGAGCAAGAGGAATTAGAAGAACTATTTTTCCAAAAGGAGCATACGGGCCTGGATTTTTTTATGTTTTAGGAGATGATGGAAATTACCATCATTTTAAGACAAGTTCAGACTACACACAAAGCAGAGAGGGAATTAGTGTAGAAAACGATGCTGAAATTCCATTTATCCCTGTTTTAACTCCAGAAGAAATGGCTGATTTAAAAAAACACAGATGGAAATATAATAACTTGCTTGAACAAAAATTAGCAGATAATTTAGCTAAAAAATCCTAATAACATAGATAATCCAAGAACCAACATAACTAAACCCATTACAAGTTTTAGCCATTTTCTCTGTTCAACTCTTATTTTTTCTGCTTTTTCAGGATTTAAACCAAAATAAACAGCAAATAAAATTATGGCTAAAGGAAGGACAAAGATTAAATTATATAAAAATAACCAAGGCAAAGCAGAAAGTCTTGTTAAATTAGTAGCAAGCAGACTTAGAATTGCAAGATAAACCCCTCCTGTGCAAGGCAATTCAACCATTGAAACTAAAATTCCAAGAACAACTGCAGCAGGAACAGATGCTAATTTAATATATTTCTCTATTGAGGGTTTTGCTTTTTCAGGAATTACAAGAGATATGCCTTTTCCATACCAAAAGAAGTCTTTTATATTTATTAGTCCTGCAATAATAGAAATAATAGCTGCTGTGTTAAAGACAAGACTTATAATACCAAAACTTTGGGCAAAAATAAACAATCCTAAACCAGATAAAAAATAAACTATAAAAACAGTTATTATATAAGCCATACCGATAACTAACATCTTCTTCTTGTTTGAAATAGATGAAATATATAACAAAAGAAATATTAAAACAGCAAATGCACATGGATTTATTGAGTCTACTAATGCTGCTGTAATTACTGCGCTAATTGTTAGTTTATAATTTTTAGAAGGAGAGATGTCATGTATTGATGAAGCTTCTGACTTGTTATATGACAAAGGACAGATAGGGGGATTTTTCATAAAATACTGCAAAGTTGATTCTAAATTATCTTGAATTGTTGCCTCTCCTATTAAAGCCCTATCACTTATAAAAATAGCAGGAATACCTGGATTTTTTATGCTGTATCTCTTAAAAAAATCCTGAACAAGCTTTTGATTTGTATCATTAAAATAAATTTCTAATTTATAAAAAGTAAAATTAGGATATTTTTTCTGCATCTCGTCAATTAAAGGAGCAACTTTAGCACAATGAGGACAGCCAATTCCATAAAAATCATAAACACAATAACTCTCTGAATTAGGACATTTTCCTGTTGGGCATGATTCTATAGAAGATTGGGCTGAAACATAGGCGAGACTAGATAAAATTAGGATTAAAAATACAAGGTATAAAACTCCTTTTTTCATAAATAGTATAAGAAAATTCGATTTTTAAAGCTAATGAATTATAATTCTTATTATTTGCTTTCTTTCTTCTCGATTTTCACACCAAGCTTTTCAAGAGCTTGTAAATGCTGTCCAATAAGAGATTCTGTAACTTGTATAATTCTTACAATCTCATTTCTCTCATTTACAAGTGTCTGGATTGCTCCTTTATGAAATCCAATTTCTTCTTCTTTTGATATTTTTGTTTCTGCCATGATTAAATTTAAGAAAAGGGGTTTATAAATATGATGTTTAATATATCTCCACATTATTAATAAACTAAATTATCTTTGTTAGTTGTTGCTATTATCAGCAAAATAAAATTTATAGATTGGGCATATAATAATATCGGTTAAATTGAGTTATCTGAATTTATCTCTGACAGAAACCATTTTGTCAAGAACTTTGAGATTTCCTTTTATGAGATATTCTATTGCAGAACCACCACCTGTTGAACGTGTTCCTGTATACCCTAAATCAGAAGCAGAGTTTCCACCTAAAACAAGAGAAATTGCTCCTTCAGCCATTAATCTTGCTGCTATTTCCAAAGAAGCAGGACCTTTTCCGTTTATATCAGGAGTTCCTGCGAGAAGATTTCTTCCTTTTTCATAGGAAACATAATCAAATATTTTTCTCATCTCATCTGTAAGAAAAAAACTAACTATCATACTATCACCTTGAACTTTTTCAGAATATAAATCTACACAGTTGACTTTATCCAAGCCTTTTTCTGTTTTTATAGCAGTTATGACTTTTCGTGGAAGCAAAATTCTGCTGTGATAGGAAGGATTTCTAAGCATATCTGCTGCTTTTTCAGTCAACTCATCTGCTTCTATTCTTGCTTTTTCCCTTGTTTCTTCATCTTTAACCTTTACTTCAGATAAAATTGATTTTCCTACTTCGCAATATCTCGCCCTTATAAAATGATTTAAAACAAGACCTGTTGGCATAAGATATTGATAGAGTTCTAAAAAATCTTTTGCAGCATTTATCTTTTCTTTTTTTAGCCCGCCTAAAATTGCAAGAGAAGGGCGTTCTGATTTTCCTTTAAATGGCTCGAGTTTTGCAACTTCTTCTAGAAAATTGCCTGCAATATAACTTGGGATAAAATCTAAAATAGCATAATTTGAAGAATTAGCTCTGTGTGCTTTTCCAAAACCACCTACAACTATTGCTTCTCCTAATCTTGAAAACTTTCTAGCTAATTCTAAATCATTACTTTCTTCTCCTTTATGATTTCTTGTGTTTCCAATAATAAGAACTTCTCCTTCTTTTGCTGAAGCTATTGATTTTGAAACTTCTTCAAACCATCTATCATCAATTACTTTTCCATCTTCATAGACAAATATTGAGGGATTGCGATAGTTTACAGCAACATCTGGAATATTACTTAATTTTGCTTTTAAATAAGCTGATAAAAATTTTATATCTCTTTTCTCTCTTTTGTCTTCATATCTTCCCCTATGGGCAAGAATTACAACTTTCTTTTTTCTTTTTATTAAAGAATCTAAATCTTTTAATTCAATATCAACTCTATCATAGGAACTATCTTCTGGATTTACATTAAAATCAGCTGAATATAAAATTGTTTTTTTGTCTTCGGGAATGTCTTCTATTCTCAGAATTTCTTTTTTATCTAATAATTCTCTAAGACTTTTTTGACTCATTCAGTAATATAAGATAAATTTAGTATTTAATACTTAACAATAGGTTGTATAGATTATATATGTTCAAATATAGTTAATATTCCATTTCTATTCTTAGTTCCATCAAACAGAAAATAAACTTAGAAATTTGCATCAGATGTCTTCTGATGCTTCTTGAATCTTTATTAGGAGATTCTTTTAACATAAAGTGGTCATTGTAAATCTTGTAGTCATTTTCTCCAAATTTTATGACTTCGGCTCTGTCGAACTTATAGAAAAGATGATAATACATTTCAAAGTGCTCTTTTATTTTTTCTGCAAAATTTACAAGCTCGTCAACGCCTTTTTTTGATTTTGCAAGATGTAATCCAATATATTTAAATTCATCCCCTAATAATTCCAACAAGAATAAAGTTGAGAACATAATTGGCTTGTTTTTCTGGAATGAAGAATCTTGGATTCTGTTGTTAATTCTACAACAATAGTCAATAAATCTGTCAACATTAATATCCATGTTGTGAAGGGTTTTACATACTGCTATATCTCCTACTTTATTTTCTTTTATTAAATAAATAACTTTGTCAAATAATTCAATTATCAGAAGGAAAATTCTTCTAAGTGAAGACTCAAATTCTTTTGATGAAAGCTCTCCCATTTCTTTTATTGTACAATAGTTCTCTCCATGGTCTATAATTTCAATTCCAATAAATCTGTCAACAAGTTCTTGAATCATTTCAACAGGTGGTCTTTCTGTTGATTTCTCACCCATTTTTGAATAATTAAATTGAGAAGCATAGAAGTTGTAGGCACTTTCATATCCTTTTTTGTTTTGGTCATAGATTAGTTTTATTTCTGTGTATCCTTCTCTATAAGCTCCTTGGAAGAATCTCCAGATCATAGGAACTTTTAAGCCAGTTATATCAATTGTGCAGGATTTATGCCCATTATTTTGTTTTCCATTAACAGTTAAAGAACCATTGTTTTCAATGACATCAACTTCGTCGCCAGCATTTAGGTTGAGCTTTTTCACCCATTCGCTGGGCAGAGTAACAGTCAAGGTGTTATGTCCTTGCTTGATTATTTTTCTTTTCATATTCCCCCAAACTGGCTTTGGCTTAATATATAATTATATTAACATCAATATATTTAAATGTTTTACCTATATATACAATAGTGACAGTATATTTAAATATATCTTAATATATCTCAATAGGATACAATAAGTATTATATTGATAAGATGTAAATATCTTTTTTAGCTATATTTTTTATGACAACAGCAACTCTTGATAGTAGAGTGAAAGGAAAAATTGTTCTTGAGTGTGTGAGTGGAGATTGTGGCCATGATAGAAATCATGGAAAAGTTCTACAAGTCCCACAAGAAATCTATGAAAAAATTGAGCAAGATGCTGCAATGAAAAGAATAAATGGGGCATATAGGTCTGAATATCTTGGAAGACAATATGCAGGATTTTTTGTGAGTCAGATTGGTGGAATTTTTTGCAGTAGTGCATGTTGCTCTAATTATACTCAAAGTTAGATTAATTAAATGCCAGACCTCGAGACACTTAAGAATAAATAATTGAAAATGGGATTTAGAATAATAACTAGTCTGAAAGATTTTAAAGACAAAAAAGATTTAGAGAGAAAGATAGAATCATGTCCTTCTTGTAAAGGAGAAATGGATTTTATTGGTGTAAGAGATGCTATGCCATTTCCAGAAGATGGGCAATTAGTAGAAGTTCAGGGGTATGCTTGTGATTGTGGAAAGAATTATGAGTTGTGGCCTGAACTTGAGAAGGTTATGTAGATTTCTTATTTTAGCTTTTTTAGTTTGAATTTCAATAAATCAGCTATATTATTTTGCTTTCAATCTTGAATATTGTGCGTTTATATAATTTACAGGATAAGTACAATCAGGGGTTTCTGAAAATAACTCCCTCTGCCTGAAATCTGAAAACTCATTAAGCAATCCAATATATGTCTTTATTCTATCAATAACTTCTTTGCATTCTTCTTCTTTCCCAAGTTCATTTGCAGTCATAAAATGCATAATATCATTTCTTAATATATGCATAAAATTAGAAGATTTTCGAGAGTCATAAAATGGTTTATATTCTCCTAAAATTTCATCAAGGTCTATTTCCATAGGTTTTTATGATATTTTCTTAAATATAAATCTTTTGGTTAAATTTTCTTTTTTTATTTCTACACAAAATATTCTTCATGAAATTGTTCTTGAGTCCAATCTGCTCTTTTTTCAATATCTGCTTTAGTTCTGTCTGCAAAGTCTTGAACACTTTGCTTTGCCTGTTCTGTTCCTTCATGTGCATACCAAACAGCACTTGCTCTGTGAGCATTTAGAGCAAGTTCTTTATCAAGTGCTTTTACAAACATCTCATATAACTGATTAGGAAGTCCTCTTCCAACAGCCCTATCTAATAAAACAAAAGCATCTGTAATTTCTCTCAGTTGTTTTTCAGTATAAGCAGGATTGCTATGTTGTTTTCTGCGCAATCTTATTATTTCTTCTAAAGGCAAACCCTCTGGCATATCAGGAGAACTAGTTCCTTTTCTTAATACATCTCTAAGTCTTTCTGTAACTTCTTGGGGTAAGTCTTTAAAACTTTGATATTTTGTGCTCATTTGATTTTTATTAGAATAGGTTTTATAAACCTTCTGGTTTAATTCTTATAATTATTTATTATACTTAGAAGCCATAGCTTCCAAAGTTAAGCCTCTATCTATAGTCAAGCCAACAGAACCGAATTGATAGACTAGAGAAGCAACGTGATTTGAAACTTGAGCTTCTACTAAAGACATAACTTCTTCGAGACAAGAGCCCTTGGGGCTCTTTCTTAATAATTCCTTAGGAACATCAACAAGATAAACTCTTGGGTCGAGAACTTCTGCATTAACAAGAATTTTTCCTGATTTAGGGTCTTTTGCTTCTTTATTTCCGTATAAAATATCATAAATTCCTTTTAATATTTCATTTGTATTCTGAATTCCTTGATGTTCTTGGAAGTATTTTCTGAAAACAGTTGTAATTCCCATTCTCAAATCACTATCTATATTGACTTTTCTTACACCTAGTTCAATTGCTCTTTTTATTGCAGACATAGGAACTCCTGATGCTTTTTTTATTTTGCCCCCATATTTCATAAATTCTGCAACCATCTCAGGAGGGATAGTAGAAGAACCATGCAGGCAAAAAGGCATTTCAATTCCTTCTTCATAGAACATTTGTCTTGCTCCTTCAAGAAGTCCTTCTTCTAGTTTCTTAAACTCTTTTATAGGTCCATGACAAGTTCCACAGGCAGGAGCAATTATATCTAGTTTAGATCTAATCCCATATTCAAAAATTTCTTCAGGAGATGCATAAATTTCTACTGAAGATTCTTTATCACCTTCTTTTCCTCTTAAAACCCCTATTTCTCCTTCTACAGATATTCCGCTTTTGTGTGCTGCTTTTACTATTTCTTTTGTGGCTTCGATATTTTCTTCAAGAGGTGTTTTTTCTTCTATTATAACTTTATTTCCATTTCTAATTTCTTCTCTTTTTTTTGTTGAAGCATCAATCATTACAGAAGAAAAGCCAGAATAAATACATTGTAAGCAAGAATCTTTGTTTCCGTGATCAAGATGAAGACAGATCGGATATTCGTGATTTAAATCTTTCATTGCACTAAGAGTCATCTTTTGAATTTCTAATGGGCTTCCTTGAAAATCACATGCGCCTTTGCTTGCCTGAATAATTCCAGGAGCTCTTGCTATTTCTAATCCCTTTAATATTCCTACTGCCTGACTATAGAAGTTTACATTAAAGGCTCCTATTGCAGTAGGTCTTTCAAATCTTGTAGAATGATGTTCTGCAGCACTTGTTAGAGTATATAGGGGATAAAGTAGTTTTGTTTCAACCATTATAACTTAATTAAACTATAAAATTATATATTTCTTTGCCATAGTCAAAATATAGTAGATATATTTTATATTTTGCTTATTTGTTAGAGAGTTTTATAATAAATAGGGATTTTCTTTTAGATTTACAAGTTTCCTGTATCTAAAAAATTGATATTTGTGTCTTCCTGCTAATCTTCTCACTGTTGAAGTTTTAATAGTATTATCTTCATCTTCATTATTTGCATTATAGAGAATAAGTTTTCTTGATGTATCAATAACAACTTCACAAGGAACTCCACCTAATCTTCCTCCTTCATACTCAACAAATGATAATTCTTCTGATGTTTGTTTAAACCAGTCTTTATATTCTTGAGGAGACGGATTATGGTTATTATTCAAGAAAGTTGCAAGCTTGCCTATTGCTTTGTAAACTTTATAGCCATCAGAATCAGCAGAGCTACAAAGTGTTTCTGTTCCTATTCTTAATTCTAAATTGCCTTTTGTTGTCATGTTTATTATTGGTAATTATAGGATTTATAAATATATCTATTCTCGAAATTTATCAGAAAGATATAAAAACCTGAGAGTATTGTAAATACCATGACAGATGAATATTAGTTGTCTGAAGCAGAGAAAAAAGAATTGAGAGGATATGGAATTGCTGGAGCAATATACCATGGAATGACTGCAAAAGAGTTTATGCATCAGGTAAGGGTAAACAAAGAGAGAATTAAAGAACTTGCAAGTCTTCCTTTGTACATGCCTGTTCCAGATTTAGTTTCAAGGGTTAATTAATTCAAGTTTCAATTATTTTCTGACTGAAATTTGACTTTAATAGAGTTAATTCTAACCTTTCTTCAATTAATGCAGAATAATTTTCAGTTTATATATTCAAAATATCCGAGTTATACTAGTATAAATGGGTATGTGAAGTATGTGAAAATATTGACAAGAGATATATTCTCGACGAGATTATATTGTTTATGGCTGAAAAAAGCAATTATTATAAAGACCCAGGACATGCAAGGCAAGTTAACTGGATGTTTCATCCTGAAATTGTTAAAAAAGTTCTTGAAGGAAAATATAATGAAATAACACCTTATACTGCTGAATTTGTTGTGACAACTAATTGTTCTAATAGATGCAATATCTGTGGTTATAAACCTACAAAAAAAATAATGGGGAATTGGGAGAAAAATGACTTTTCTAATCCAAAATATCATATGAAGAGTGTTGATTTTGGAAAATCTTTGCTTGATAAGCTATTTGAAGCAGGTTTAAAAGGAATTATTTTTACAGGTGGAGGAGAACCATTTTTACACGCAGGATTAGAAGAAATGATTAAGCATACTGCTGAAAATAATATTGATTTTGTCTTATATTCAAATGGAAATTCTACATCTGAAAGAAGATTGTTAAAAGTGGTTGAATTGAATCCGCTTCTTGTAAGAATAAGTCTTAATGCAGGAACAGAAGAAGGATATAATCGTTTTCATTGCCCTTCAAATTCAAAAGGGGCATTACAAAGATGCATTTCATCAATAGAGATAGTAGCAAAAGCGGCTTTGCAAAATCCTAATATGGATTTTGGAGTTGGAGTAGTTGTTTGTAATGAAAATGAATATGAATTAGTAGAAGCTGCAAAGAGAGTTAGAGAGATAAAAGAAAGAACACACGGAAGAATAGATTATATTACCTACAGACCTGGATTTAATTATTTTGGAAAAGAACAACTTTCTGCTGAATTATTAGATAAAGCACATAGAATTGTTGAAGAAGAAGTAGAAAAAGTTATGGAGGGGACAGGAATAAGAGTTTCAAATGTTACTCCAAGATATAAGGCATTAAAAGAAAATACAAGGCACTATACAAAATGCAGAGGCACTGGATTATTTGGAGAGGTTGCTCCTGAAGGAACAATGCATGTTTGCTGTGATAGAAATTGTCATCCTGATTTTATTATAGGAGATTTAGGATTAAATAGTGTTAAGGAAATTCATAGCAGCAAAAGAAGAACTAATCTCTTGAGGTGTATAGACTGCAACAATTGTGGAAACTGCCCTCCTGCTTGTAATCCTCATGATGTTAATAATCAGTTTGAATGGATTGAAGAGAAAAGAACAGAAGGAAAAATGAATGAAGTTGAGTCATTTATAAAACAAAAGCAAGAAGCAGGCGCTCCTAAAATGGTTAATTTCTAAAATGACCTTAGATAACAAATCAAAATATCATCTGGCTAAAGGATTTGATTGTTTGTTGACTGGAAAATTAGAAACTGCAATGGGAGAAATGGGAAGGGCTTCTAATTTAAGCAGATGTGAGTTTACTAATTTGTGCAGAGAAGGAACAGCTTTGTATTATATGGGGAAATATAGAGATGCTTTAACTTGTTATCAAAAAGCTTTCATAAGAACAGATAATTCTGATTTAAAACTTCTAATAGATATGAGTATGGATAATATAAGAGCTGATTTGAAACTCTCTGAGTTTCCTGAGTCAGGGGTTGAGGGTTAGTTAGGAATTTTTACATTTATTAAATCAAACTTTCAGTCATGTGATAGATTCTTTCATTAATTAAATTAAGATTTAGCAGAATATTAGCATCCAAGTCATTCTTTTTTTCAATGAGTTCTTTTGTTTTGTTTATGTTATCTAAACAATGTTCTTTTAAATCAGATAATTTATCAGCATCAAAGCTGTAAAATAATTTATAATAAGATTCAAAGATTTTATTTGTTCTTTCATATAGTTCAAGAACTTCTTTTGAGAGTTTTGGCTCTTTTTTCTTTTCTGTTTGTCCGAGGAGTTGAACAAAAATATTATTATAATAATCTCCTATTTGTTCCATGCCACAAACCATCTCATAAACAAGAATTGTTTTTCTAAAATCTTTATAACCTTCTTTTTTTAGCATCCTTTCACAGAAATTAGGAAGTCTGTTATTAACTCTATGCATTTGCTTCAGACTTTCAAGCTTTGAGAACTGAGATTGCTTAATAAATTGAAGACTTTGTTCTCCACAATACTGAATATTCAGAAAGATTTTTCTTAGGATATTGTCAAATTCTTTTTCCAAGCCAGTTGAAATATTTTTTATCACACAATAGTTTTCTCCTTGATCTACTATTTCAAATCCAGGCATTCCTTCTATTTCAGACTGTATCTTGTCAACCATTGAAGGGTCATCAAACTCTATTCTAATTTCATCATAGCCTAATCTGTAAAGAACACTTAAATGTCTATGAATGAATTTGCCTTTTCCATGCATTGAAAAAGTGGTTTTGTCCACTATTCCGGAATGTTCTCTTCTTATTATGAGATCTTTCCCTTTTTGCTCAACATCTAATTCGTCTCCTGCTGAAATGTTTTGTTCTTTTATCCAGCTTATTGGCAAGGTTAGAGTCATTGCATTATGTCCTTGCTTGACTATCTTTCGCTTCATAGATAAGTAATATTGATGAGTTATATAAATCTTTTGTTTTTATATAACTTCTGACTGTTATATATATAATATTGATAATTTATATATAAATTCTATTTCTCATATATTCATGCAAAATAGCCAATCATTTCGTGAGGCTGAAAGAAAAATAGAAGAATTTTATTCTATGAGTTTGGACTTGTCTTATCTATTTCCCGAAGTTACAAGCGAGCATAAGGCAGATATACCTAAACAAAGCATGTCTGTATTGCTTCTTGGTTCTTACAAACCAAGTATTCCAGAACTTATGGGAAGCTATGAAAAAGGAGAACCTAAAATAACTGAAAAATTACAAAAAGGAATTGAACTTTTACTATCTGAAAAAATGCTTTTTGTGCAAAAATTAGTTGAACACATGGGTAACAAAGTTATGATAGGTAATAGAAGTGCTAGGAATATAAGAAATACCTGGAATAGGCAATTGTATCTAATGGAAAAAAGCGATTATATTATTGTTTTATTGAACAATACTGGGGGGGTTATGTGTGAACATGCGATAATTACAGAAAGGGAGTATAGTAATAAAACTGTAAATTTTGTAAAGGAAGGAGAAAAACTAAGCGGCATAATACTTCAGGGAAGTCTCATGATGCCCAATACAAGATTATTCTGGTATAAGGATGATTTGCAATTAGCTGATTTAGTCATAAGAACAACCGAATCTTATGGAGATAGATTATCAAGGAGAAAAGAAAAATAATGGTAGAGACAACTCTTGAACAAGAACTTGAAGAAATAGACTTAATGGAAAGAAGACTTATTGGAGCCATTCCAGATGGAGAATTGCTAAGGGGCGTATGGGATGAGTATGATTTGCCTTTAGATAGAATAACTTATCAGATGAATGCTTTAAGAGAGAATGTTAAAGAAAGAATAATGAAAAGAGATAAGATGCAAGCACAAAAACAAGAAGTAGGAAAATCATCTGAGATAAATTGGGCTGAACTTGAAAAAGAAAATGATGAATTATTTGAAAGAAATTACTATGAATGGAGAAAGAAAAATGAATAAGGTAGAAGAAACATATGAAGAAGTTTGGGTAAATCCTCATACAGGACAGGATTATGATGAAATAGGAAAAGAAGGAGGGCCACATATTCCTGTTCTTAGGCGAGTTGAAAGAGAAGAGATAAAAGAAAAGAGTTTAGAAGAAAAGCTGACAGATGTTGATGCAGAAGAAGCTAAACTTGATAAAACTTCAAATTGGATGGAGTGGCAGGCTGTTGCTGAAAAAAGAAGAATATTGGGACTAAGGCAGGAAGCAAGATATTTTACAGAAAGTACAAGAATGTTGATTAGAAAAGACAATTTTTTAGATGCAGCAGAATCGCTTAAAAAATTAAAAAATATCTATCAAAAAGAATGTAATGAAAATCCCAACTATTATCCAAGAGATTTCAAAGAAAAATTGAAAACAATTGAGCCCATAATAGCTGCTCTTGACAATTATCTAGTTGAAGAGAGAGTATGTGAAAGGACTATTCAAAATTTAAATAGAGAAAAAAGAGAATTATCAGAAGCAGAGTTAGGATATGGTTTAGAATCTGCACATTTACGTTCACCTCTTGGAATTCAATTAGAAAGTGTAGAATCAATAAAAAAATTAGATGATGCTAAAGAAAAATATCTTCCAATAATTAAATACTTTCTTGAATTAGAGCTTTAAGATGACATTAGAAACTTTAGTTACAACAAGCAAAGTGCAAAATGGGAAGATTGGTGGAGAAATAGTTGTAAAAGCTATTCAAAAATTTAATCTTTCTTCACATATAACGGATTTTTTTGTTTTAGGATTGGCAACAGGTTCTTCTCCTGTTACTACATATGATTATATTGTTGAAACTGCAAATTCAGGAGAAATTAATATTAAAGAATTAGTTTGTTTTAATCTTGATGAGTATATAGGACTTCCTGGAAAAAATGCAGAAGAAAGGAAAAATCATAAAGAATCATATTGGAAGTTTATGAATGAAAATTTATATAGCAGATTAAAAGTAAAACCTCATGCGAGTTTTATTCCAAAAGGTTTTAATTTTAGCACAGAAGATATTGATAATGCTTTAAAGCAAAGTAAAGAAGGAGTAGATTATATAAAAGTAGGAAAAGAAAACAAAGGAAAAGCTATTTTTATCTCACAATATACAACTTGTAAAGATTTAATTAGAATAAGAAAGGAGATGGATGATTACTCTAAATTAATAGAATCTTATGGTGGAATAGATTTACAAGTAATAGGAACAGGAATAGAAGGGCATGTGGGTTTTCATGAAGCAGGAATTCCCTTTATAACAAATAAAGAAAAGAATCCAATAGATGCAAAATTTTATACAGATGTCTTGCTTGTTGAGTTAGATAGCTCAACAAGAGAAAAAGCATGTTTTGACAGGCATTTTTCTTCTTTAGAGGAATCTCCTAAATATGCTTTTTCAATGGGAAATGATTTAGTATTTAATGCAGAAAAAATACTGCTTTTGGCAAATGGTGAGGCAAAATCAAGGGCAATTTTAGAAGGATTAAAACTTCCTGTAAGCCAGGATATCCCTTTATCAAAAATTCAAGAACATGAAGATGCAACCGCTGTAATTGATTATTCTGCTGCGAATTACTTGATTAGAGCACCATATAATTTAAAATTTATTTAAATAAAAATGGAACAAGTACTACAACAACTAAGTGAATTTAACAAGAGGGGTGAGAGAATACTTAAAAGATGGTATGAGTTAAAAGAAGAACTATCTTCTGCAATAGATTCTGCTGAAATTGAAAAAATAAAAAAAGAAATAGAATGTGTTAACAGACAAGATTATTTGGACATGATGCGAGAACTTACTGAAATTTCAGCAATTTCATTTGAAGCTTACTGTCCAATAACTAGGATGATAGGGTATAGAAATAATTGTCTAAAAAGACAAAATGGGGAAATGTGCCCTAATTTCAGGGCATGTTATGATTAAGATGATGCAATCAAACAAAAATGTAATAAAAATTGTCGAAGAAAATTATAAAATTGAAGATAAACAGAAATATACAGAAGAAGAAAGAGATATGGCATATTTTGCAAACTGTTTAGAAGCAAGAATAGAGTGCATAAAAGAGCTGATGTTTACTTACCCTGCTCATGAATTTCAAAGAATAGAACACGAAGAAATTATGCAAAAAGAAAGAAGAGGAGAAAGAGAATTTGATTATAAAAGCTCTATTTTAAAATTTATTAAAAATATATATGATTTTGACAAGGAAATGAAAAAAAAGGCAATGGATGCTATAGCTTATAATTTAAGATATAAAAGAGAGGGGATTTATGTTATAAATGGCGGGAATTCCCTGGTATTATTTGATGATTTTGCTGAAAATCCTATTAAATATTTAGATATTTTTGCACATGCTAACTAAAGAAAAAATAATTATTGATAATGCTGACTTGATTGTTAGTATTAATGGAAATTCTCCATTTAAAAGAATAAATTATAAAGAACTTGAAAATGGCAAGACAACACGAGTTGTAGTTGAAAATAGTATAATTTCTTTTGCAGGGGTTGAAGATTCTAACAAAAATTATGAAGAATTTAAAAAGATAGATGCAAAAAACATGATTGTTGCTCCTGGTTCTTATGATATTCATACCCATGGTTTTTCAGGAAGAAGAATAAAATGTGCATCTCTTCAAGATATAAAAGAAATATTAAAAGCATATCTCAAAACAGGGGTTGTAGGAATTTCTCCTACAATAGAAACTTCTTCACATGAAGAAATAAAAAAAACTCTTGAAAATCTTGTTAAGTTTTCTTATAAAGATATTGGGGCAAGACTTCTCCCTATACACCTTGAAGCAAATTATTTTTCACAAGAGAAAAAAGGAGCACAAAATTCCAGATATTTTAAAAAACCAAAAATAAATGAATTAAGAGATTTTATGAAACTCGCAGAAGGCTATATTGGAATTGTTACACTTGCTCCTGAATTAGAAAATGCCTATGAATTTATAAGAGAAATAACAAAAAGAGGCATTGTGGCTTCTTTTGGGCATTCAAATGCTTCATATGAGCAGGCTTTAAAATCAATTGATGCGGGAGTTATGCTTTGGAATCATATTTTCAATTGCATGGGGTTTAGCTACAGAGAGTTTAGTGCTACTTGGGCAGGAATTTCAGATAAAAGAGTTTTTATGGAGATTATTTTAGATTCGAATCATATTTTTCCGGCTTTAGCAGAGTTGGCTATAAGAGAAAAAGGAATAGGTAAAACAATACTTATTTCAGATGCAATGTATGTTGCAGGAACTAGGTTAAAAGAATTTGATTGGGATAAGAGAAAGGGTTTTATTAAAAATAATGTTTATGGTGGAGAAATGGCAGTTTTGCAGGACGGAACTTTGTGTGGCAGTATTTTAACTATTGATGAGGCAATTAGAAACCTTTCAAAAATGGGTTTTAAACTTGAAGAAGTCTTACAAACTGTTTCAATTAATCCTATGATTTTGCTAAATCAAGAGACTAAAAGGGGCAGTATTTCACAGGGAAAATTTGCAGATTTGACTTTATATAATTATAATCTTGGTGTTGAAAAAGTCTTTGTTGAAGGCAGTTTAGTTTATGAGTGCAATAAATCTGCAGATGCTGGAAATATTGCTGCTTAATAGTATACAAAATATATCTTCAATAGGATTGAATAGGACAAATAAGGATAACTAATAAATCAGTGGATGAATTAATAATATAAATGGGACAAAAAATACTGGGTTTAATTGGAGCAGGATTATTGTCGCTTTCAGCAGGATGCGCATTTAATCAAGATGAAAGAACAGATAAAACATTTTTTGGAACCAAAGATTTTGGAATAAGGCCTTTTGTGGCAGTAGAACCCAGTTTAAATTTTAGCAATCCAGTAGATAAAGTTTCAAATGTTCCTGAAGTTGTTAGAGATGTTCCCATTCATAGAGATGATGGTTATGTTAATAGAGCTAATCAAGGACCTATTGCAAAGGATTCTGTAAAAACCCCTGTTTTATTTGAAATAGGTCTTGCCAAAGTTGGACTTGAGACGAAAATTACAGAGCATGCTTATCTTGATGTATTTGGAAATGTAAGTCTTAATGCATCTAGTTTTGGTGCAGGAGATGAAAATGAAAGGAATTATACAAATGCTGTTGGAACAGAAAAAAGAGGTTATGGTGCTGCATTAACCTATTGGAGAGCAAGATATGGGCCTTTGTTTATTCCAGGATTAGGCGCAGAACTAAGAATCCCTTTAAATGAAGGCAAGAAAGGGACAGAACTTCTTTTAGGAGGTACAATAAGAAGATATAATTTAGAGGCTGAAAATGGCTGGGATAGATGGAATAAACATGAGAAATATAAGACTTACAGGCTTGGAGAGGTGACTGATAAAACAATTTATACAGGAATTTTAATTAAAGATAGGTTGTCTGATAAATTCGGAGGTGGTTTTAAAATAGGCGCTGATTTTGCTGATTTTAAAGCTGATTCAAAATATCCGGGTGTTAAGGCAAAAACAGGCAACCCTTCATATTTCATCTCGGTTTTTGCACAATATAAATTTTGGTGAATATGGAACAAGAATATACAACAGAAATATTTGGAAGAAACATTCTATCTAAAGATAAATTTGGGGGATGGAAGTTTTTCGGACTTGCTAAGATTGTTGCAGGTAATATTGATGACGCAATAAATCTCACAGAGAAAAAAGCAAGAAGTGATTTTAAAAATTCAACACTTTATGTTGATAGAGTTATTCTTGATAAAAAAATAATATATGATACTTGCTGGGATGGGCTGGGTCCTCTTACATCCTACTCTGTTTAAAATGATAAGAGTTCTTGTCACAGGAGGAGCAGGATTTATCGGAAGTCATTTAGTTGACAGCTTAATTGAAAATAATTATCATGTTGCAATAATTGACAATCTTTCTACAGGATTAATAAGAAATTTAAATGAAAAAGCTATTTTCTATGAACAGGACTTGGGAGATGTGGATAAACTAAAAGAAATATTTGAAAATGAAAAACCTGAGCTTGTTTTTCATCTTGCTGCTCAGATTGATGTAAGAAAGTCTGTAGAAAACCCTGTTGAAGATGCTAAAATAAATATTTTAAATACATTAAATTTACTTGAACTTTGTGTAAAATATAATATTAAGCATTTCATTTTTTCTTCTTCTGGCGGGGCTATCTATGGGGATACAGATGTTCCTACTAAAGAAGAAGCTGTTGAAAAACCTGTTTCTCCCTATGGCTGTGCTAAGCTTGCAATTGAGAAATATCTTAATTTTTACAATAAGGTTTATGGATTAAAATATACTTGTTTGAGATATGCTAATGTTTATGGACCAAGGCAAAATCCAAAAGGCGAGGCAGGAGTCATATCTATTTGGTTTGATAAAATGTTTTCAATAGAAAACCCAATTATTTTTGGAGGAAATCAGACACGAGATTTTGTTTATGTTAAAGATGTTGTTAAAGCAAATCTTCTTGCTTTGAAAGATAATAAAAACAGCACATATAATATTGGAACAGGATTGCAAACATCAATTACAGAACTTTTTAATTTAATAAACTCTTTTTTTAATGAAAAATTTAAAGCTAAGTATGAGCCAATGAAAAAAGGAGAGCAGATGAGAAGCTGTTTAAATTATAACAAAATTAGAGAAGAATTGGGCTGGAGGCCTGAAATTAGCATTGAGAGGGGCATAAGAAAAACTTATGAAGGTTTTATTTATTCCAGGATGAATGGCCAAATTGTACAAAGAGATTAAAGTCTTTTGGATTAACATTGGGGGTGTCACAGGCACCAAAACAACTTGACATCCAGATAAAAAACTCTGTTTTAGGAAGTTGTTTTTTTAATTCATCTACTATTGAGGCTGAATATGGCTTGAAGGCGTCTGGGAATTGTAAAAGAACTTTTTTTGCTTTTGTTTTTTTCACTTCTTTTACAATTCTTTCTATCTCAAGTTCATAATTTTCTTTTAAGTCTTCTATTCTCTTATCCATATTAAAAATATGGAACTTGGGCTTTTAAGAGTTTCTATATTTCTAAAAATTATAATCTCATAACTATCATGAATAAATTCTAACTTTTACATTATAAACTAACACATTAATAATAGACTTATTATTATAGTTATTGATTAAGTCAGTTAAATTTTAGCAGGTTGTGTTTAAAATTAGGGTCTCATTAACTTGTTCTGTGTTTTGTTTTTTCAATCCTATCAACAACAGCATCTAAGCATTTTCTAAATTCAGGTATTGTGAAAGGAATATATTTTTTGATAAAATTTGCTGTTGTTTTTCCTGCTCCACTATAATAAAAATTTACAAATGCCTTTCCAAGATAATTGTTTTTCAAAACTTCATCTCTGAATTCTCTTAAAACTTGGACTTGTGGGGCATTTACATCTCTATAAACTGCTGTAGCTACAAAACAATCGCCTGAATCTGATGATTCATCCCCACATTTATTACACACTTTTTTAGGACCAAAGGGAAAATCTAAGAAATATCCTGCTCCATCTAAGAAACAGAGATTTATCAGATCATGTTCTTCTTCTACATCTCCACTTTTGCACTTTCCACATTTTGTCATTTTTATTTCTCTGCATCTGTTTTATATTTAATTCCATCTGCTGTGATTATGCCGTCTGCTTTTATGACGAAATTATCATCTGTAACATACTTTCTAGACATAAACTCGCTAATAAATTCCCAAGATTGAATTGATTTTGAGGGCAATGGCTTGTAATTTATTGTTGCGTCTCTTTCTAATATTGCTTTTGAATAAGGATAAATAAGTGTTGTTAGTTTTCCGTCTTTTCCTTCTACCATTACATATTCAAATTCATGATTTGATGAAATGACGATATTATAACCATAAGTATGATAAGATTTTCCAAATGATAAATGGCTTGGCTGAACTTTTACAATCTTGCCCTCTAATTGAGATTGTTTTTCTGTTTGTTGCAAAGTAGAAAATTGGTTAAAATATTCATCTCGTGCAGTTGGTTGTGTTGGTTGTTCTTTTCCACATCCTGCTACAAAACTTAAACCTGTTAAGGCAAGTGTTCCTGCTAACACTATTCTTCCTAAACCTGAAATTTTAGTTGTCATTTTTGTTGTTTATATTTAATTTATTTTGCTTCTTTGAGCGTAATTTTCTCAGGAGATACTGATAAGACCTCATATTTTTTACCATGAAAATTTATAATTTTTGATTTAACAGGATAATAAATATTTGTAGCACAATTATAAAAATCACTTAGTGAAAATACATCACTGTTGGGCATTCCACAGTAAACAGCGGGATTTGAATAATCTCTATTTCCTGTTTCAATACTAAAAACTTCTTTATCTTTTTCACATCCTGCTATAAATAGTAGTGTTGATGCTGCCAATACAAGGCTGATTAGTGTTTTGCTTTTCATTTTCTTCTCCTAAGGATAGTTATCTCCTACTTGTTTAGTTTCATAAATGTCTTTGCTTACTGAAAAATAATTTGTTTGTTTTTTGCCGTTAACTTCTGCTTCAATTTTAACAACATATCTTTCTGGATGAGATGTCATCATAGGCATTAAAGCAATTACTTCGCCAATAATCATAGGTTGCATAATCATTGTCATAGATGAAGGATGATATTCTTTATCATAAATTCTTCCTTGTTGTATTCCTTTTTCACAACCAGCCATTCCAAGAGCCATTGCCCCTGTTAAGACCATTCCCAATAGTGTCTTTTTGAAATTCATTTTCTTTGTCTCCTTGTTTGTTTTTTTATATTTAATTTAATTATTTTAAAGCTTTTTCGGCTTTTCTCTTCTCTCTTAATAAATTGTCAAGAACCATACCCTAAAGGGTATGGCGTGTAATTAATTCCAATGCTTCTGTTGAGATTCATTGATGTAGAATTCAACAGCTTCATTTGTTGTTGAACCAATGCTTCTACAAAAATATCCC
>Ga0247841_10003368_pt1 | contig 29806 bp, 22 predicted proteins | sample LaCruzMarch2015__2_FD_192410 | JGI IMG/M metagenome (GOLD analysis project Ga0247841, IMG submission 192410) | Freshwater microbial communities from meromictic Lake La Cruz, Castile-La Mancha, Spain - LaCruzMarch2015_18m | ecosystem: Environmental > Aquatic > Freshwater > Lake | place: Spain... | reverse complement strand
AAATTACCTGAAATATCAACTTGATTTAAATAAGTAGTACCTTGATAAACAGTTAAATTACCTGAAATATCAACTTGATTTAAATAAGTAGTACCTTGAATAGTTAAATTACCTGAAATATCAACTTCATTTAAATAAGTGGTACCTTGAACAGTTAAATTATTATCAATAACTAAATTACCAGAAATATCAACTTGATTTAAATAAGTAGTACCTTGAACAGTTAAATTATCAGAAATATCAATTTGATTTAAATAACTTGTACCATTTACAGTTAAAATATTATCAACTACTAAATTACCAGAAATATCAACTTGATTTAAATAAGAAGTACCATTTACAGTTAAAATATAATCAACTACTAAATTGCCTGAAATATCGACTTCATTTAGATAAGAAATATCTTGAACAGTTAAATTATTACCAACCACCAAATTATCAGAAATATCAACTTCATTAAGTGTAGATATACCATCTACAATCAAATTATTATCAATATTTACATCATAAAGAGTAGATAAATTATTAACATTTAAATTACCAGAAATATCAACCAAAGTTAAAAATGTAAGTTCAGACTTAACTTGTAATGTTGTATCAATATATTCTAATCCTTGACCTATTTCAGGATATATTAATAGCATTCTAATAAATGAAACCTTAGAATAACCAATAATAGCATTTTCTTGATATTGAACAAATAAAACACCTGCAAAATCACTTCCTATATTATCTACATAATAACCAAATCTGTATAAATTAACACCAGAAGCATCTGAAGCGATGTTTAATGAATTTGTTAATGAATCGTAAACATACACACCATTATCAATAGATTGAAAATCATCATTTTGGTTTGATAACAAAACTCTAGCACCATCAAATAATTCAAGACCTCCAATTGAAGTTCCAGAAACATCATAAATATTAATAGATTCAGTTGATGCAGTATCAATTGGTTGTTGTAAACATATAAATCTTGTTAAATCAACATATTCTTTAGTAATTAATTGATTATTATATTCTGCAACAAGATTTCCACTACAAGTTGGAAGGAAAGAAAAATTTGTATTGCCATAAACTGTTAAATTACCAGAAATATCAACTTGATTTAAATAAATAGAATTTTCTACAATTAAATCATTGTGAATTATAACTAAGCCAGAGACATCAACTTGATTCAAATGAGTAGTACCATTAATTGTTAAATCATTATTAACATTTAAATCATGATTAACATTTAAATCATTATTAACATTTAAATCATTAGTATTAATTGTTTCTGTTATATTTAAATTTCCATTAACGCTTACATCACCATCAATAATCAGATTACCATTAATATTTCCTGATATATTTAAAGTGTTAACATTGACTGAATTAATGGATGCAGAAATTGATGATAAATTATCTATAGAACCATTTTGTGCTACAATATTATTTGTTCTAATACCTGGTGTAAAGATTGGTTTAAATTTGTGATTTAAATTATTCATAATTATAATTATATATGTATATAATAATTATATATAAAAAATATATATTTATTTATATTAATAAATATATATACATACATATATACAAAATGATATTTGATTTTGAAAAAATAATAAAAAATAAATATAATAAATTGTACTCATATGAAGAACATAAAAAAAAAAGTATTGAAAAATTGATGATGATAACTCCAAATTATTTCACAGGAATATCTGAAAATTATTTAAAATCAATTTTGTATAATCATAAAATAAAAATATTATTTATAACAATGGGACAAAAATTAATAACAAGTGAAATAGTATCAATAATAATATACCAACAAACAAAATCGGTAGATAAAACAAAATATTATATTTTGAGTTTCGGAATTCATAAAAAATTAAGAAAATATGGATATGGTAAAAATTCTTTGGACGAATTAATTCAGTGGATTAAACAAAATAATAAATCTTGTAAACAAAAAATATTATTATTAAAATCAATGGAATCAAGTTTAAAATTTTATATAAAATATGGTTTTATTCAATCAGATTTAAAATCTAATAAATTATTTTATAAATATGAACCAAAAAATGAATTAAAATTAAATCAAGAAAAAATATTAGAATTTGAAATAGTTGGTTAATTTATGAATAACTATGAATAATTCTTAAATATAGAAAAATGTAATATGTGTGAAATAAGAAAAAGTAAATATGATGATAAGTAATATATTTATTTAGTTATTTTTATATTTTTTATATTTAAAATGCTAATATTTTATATGTATATTTTTATACTTAATATAATATTTACCTTTAGTATTTATACTTTATAATAAACGATAAAGTATAAATACTAAAAGTAAATATTATATATAAAAAAATTTATAATAAGTTTTTATTTTGGAGTAAAAAAATATATTTAAAAATGCTTTTTATAATTTTAAATTAAATATGGTTCAGAAAATAAGAATAGTTACTGTCCTTTAAAAAAACTTAAAATAAATTAGTTATAGAAGTTTAGTTATTTATTAATTTATTTGATTGATACTTTAACAGAAGATAATAATAAGATATAGCAATAACACTTACATATAAAATTATATCAAACTAAGGTTAAATATAATAATAAATATATAAGTCTCAATTAATTTCTAAGATATTACACTCAATAAATTTAATGAATTAAATTTATGGTACACACAAGAAATATCAAGTTTTATGTAGGGTTTAACATGCTACTATTATAGTATTTTTTTTATATTAATATGGTATAAAAACATTTTTTTATAACTTTTAAATGATTTAGTTGTCATTACATACATTTGTATTAATAGGTTTTTGTATATACATTTATATTAATTAGTATTGATATAAATTTATATATATTAGTATTGATATATATATATATATATATTAATTTGCTAATGTATATAATTTCCTTATTTAACATATATTGATAAAAAATTGAAAATAAATTATATTATAAATAAGTATATATTATATAATAAAAATCATGGACATTATTAAAAATGTTGTTAATCAAGAAAAAAAACAAAAAGAAGAAAGAATATTTGTAAAATCAAACAAAAAGTCAGGTAAGAAAATTGAATTAAAAAATTTGGATTTAATTATCCAGATAGAAGAATCAGGTGAATTGGATGAATGGACACAAAATAAATTGGCTCAAATTAAAAACATCACATTCAAAAATAATGTTTTTGATTATGGTGAAAAAAAATTAGTTAGTTCTGTTAGATTAGTAAAAGTCAGTAAATTAGGACGTAAATTGACACCAATGGTATGGGAATATTATAAAAATCGGGCTAATTTAGATATTAATCAAGTTATCAAACAATATGGAAGAGAAAACTTGATAATTAATTATTCAATTCCCCCAAATGAAAATAAAAATATTATTTATAATGAAGTAGTTATTGATTATAAAACAAACTGTCAATTTTTAAATTTAAGATGATTTTTTATTTTTTTAAAAAATTAAATTTATTTATTATAATGATCTGTAATTTATAAAAACATAAAGCATTGTGTATTGTAAATAAAAATTATAACAATTATTTACTAAAACATTTTGTAATTTATAATATTTACTCTAATCTTATGTACTTTATATATTGTTATAAAGTATGTTTTACTAATTAAATATAAAAATTATTTGATTACTTAATAAAAAAAATAAATTATTTAAAACAACATAAAAAGTTAAGAATATAATATATAATTATACACTAAAAATTTTTTTATAATAAATTGATTACAGATTACCTTTTTTTAAATATAATATTTACTTTTGGAAATAATAATAATAAATGTATAAGACACAATTAATTTCTTATATAGATTATCAAGAAATATCAAGTTTTTTTTGTAAAGATATTTTACATTTAAAATTTGTAAAAATATGGATTTGTTTTAAGTAAAATATTTTTAATATCAACAGTATTTTTAATTTTATCACTAACATAAATAAAATTTTTTATAATATCATCATAATTTTTATAAATTTTAAACACGTATAACCTAAACTTTTCAATGGGGATAAATTTAAATACACAAATTTTTTTATATATTATATATATGCACAATATTTGATTTATAAAAATATTCATAGGTTTGTGGTTATATACTAAATACTATTTTTTCCAAAACCATATTTAACAGGTTTAATTTCTTCACTAATCTCTTCTATTTGTTCATTTTGTTTAGTTTCTTTATTTGATTTAGTAGATTTAATAGATTTAATGGATTTAATAGATTTGGTTTCTGATGTGGAAATTTCTGAACATTCATTTTGTTCATTTAACTCATCTTGTTTATCCACAATGTTCATTTTTTTTGCTTCTTCATCTGAAACCATAAGATTTTTTTCAATAAAATTTTCATCAGTAATATCATCAAATATAATATTCATCGGTTTAATTTTTTTATCTCCTTCCTTTGTTAATATTGAAGAGGAATTTAAAAATTCTAAATCTTCCCAATAATAATTTTGTAAATACCAATTTTTTTTTCCATAAATTTCATTTCTCTTATTTGACCAAGATGAATAAATTGAAAACATATCTGATAAATCAACAACCAATGGTATTTGTCTTAAATCTTCTAATTTATCATTTCGTAAAATTCTACCAATTGATTGAATTAATGCTTTAGATGATTTAATCTTTTTTTTATTTTTTTTATCTTTTTGTATAGATACAGGAAGAGCAAATATAACTGTATCTAAATGTGATATATCTAATCCTTCTTCTGCAAGTTGCATAGTAGCAAAAATTATATGTCCGTCTTTTTCAGCCAATCTTTTTTCACCTCTTTTTGTTTTACCCATATAAAAGTATGAATTATATATATGAGTTTCACCATCTAGTTTAATTTTATCATCAACCATTTTTTTCAATAATTCTAAATGTTCTACTCTATAAGACAGAACAAGTATTTTTCTACCCATACCTTTCAATATATCAATCATATTTACTATTAATTGATTACGTGTTTTTATTTTAGTAATATTTTCTGTCATTGAGGTATGTGATGGTGCCATTCTTCCTTGAAACCATATTTTTTTTTCTCTAAATAATGGATCATTTGAACGAAAATATATTTTTTTTACCAATACCCTATAATTATATTTTTTTTCCATCTCATACAATATATTACCAATATGCCAATTAATAACCTTTGTCATTCCATCTGCTCTATCTGGCGTTGCAGATAAACCTAATGTATATTGTGCAGATGTTTTTAATAATGCATGTGAATCAACTCTACTTCCTGCATGATGTACTTCATCATAAATTACTAAACCAAATTGTTGGAGAATATCGGTTGGATAATCTTTTATACTAAGTGAACGTAACATACCTATAACAATATCCTTGTCTTTAACATCTACAACAGATTGTCTTATTCTTCCAACTTTGGCTGTTGTAAATTGTCTAATCCGTTCTTCCCATTGGTCCATTAAAAATTCTTTATGAGTAACTACAAGAGTTTTTAATCCCAAAGCCCAAGCAAGATAAATAGCTAACATTGTATTATGTGTTACAGTAAAATCACCTAATAAAAATCTTCTATTTCCATCAATTTCAAATCCATAATATTCATCTTCTTCTAATTGTTCAATATTAATTTCATAATAATTTATATTTTGATTTTTTAAATAATCTGTTGGATTTTTGGAATTAAATAATTTTTTAATTTGAATATCACTATAAATTCTTTTTATTTTCGTTGGAATTAAACTTGCTAATTTATCATAAATCGTTATTTGTTTTTGTTCTTGGTTTAATACGTGTTTTAATCCAAGTGAATTTAATATAAATATAATATCTGAATATAATTGTGTGTTGGGCAATTGAATAGTATAAGAATCTTCTTGAACAATGCCTACTGAATCTATTATACCTGCTAAAACTTGTAATTGTATAGTATAATGATTTGCTTTATATTCCATTGGTATTTTTTTACAATACTCTTGTATGTTTAAATTTGAAATTTCATCTAATTCTTCTTTAGAGTAATAATCTTTAATGTCAATACCACTCATCAAATAATCACCAAAATAATAAGCATCAAATGGTATTGGTTTTAAACCAAATCTAACATTAACTTTAAATCCATATAATCCATTATTTCTAATTACACTATCATTGCTTGTATATATTTTTGTATTTTTAATTTTTAAAAAATCTTGAACACTGATATCAATTATTTCATTTGTTTTTGGTTTGTAAAGAGATAATATATGAGAAGAATTAACTATATAAGAATCACTATTTTCTTGAATTATCCGATACATTTGTTCTCTACCTCTTGCTAAACTTAATACCTCACGTGGTTTGGAATCATCACCCATTAATTTATCACCGATAATTATATCTTGAACCATTTTAATTGTTCCATCTGCCATCATAACTGGAGTATTATAACCTAAACATTTACCACCACCACAAGACAACTTTATCAAACCGCCTTTAGGTATAGTTTGAGAAATGGAATGATTTGTAGGATTGGATGGTTCAATACAAAATTGTTTAAATATTTCATTAATAATTGTTTGTTGATAATCACGTAATTTTCCTTTAAAATTAAATTTTGAAAATTCATTTTTATATTTATATTTGGATATGACAAAAACAATTTTTGAATATTCAATGTCTCCAATTTTAAGTATTTGTTTCCCTTCTTCATTTGGTTTAATATATTTTTCTATACTAATTTTAATGTTGGGTGAAAATTTAGGTAAAACTATATAATTTGTATCTTGATAATATACTTTAAAATATTTGTCTTCATCCTTGATTTTTTCATTTTCATAATTAAGTTCTGGTTTAACGGAAAAATATTTGTCTAATATTGTGTTTATTTGGAGTGGAATTTTATTTTTTTTAATACAAAATCCATAATTATTAAGATAGCCATTTAATTCATATATGCTCATGTGTTTTATTATTAATATAATACTCTTAACACATATAAATATAATATCAATTTTTATGTGCGATAAAAAATTTTTATTATACTATTATTTATTATATAAACTATATTAAATAATAAAAAATGACAACTTTTGATATAAGTAAAATATTTGAACCTTTTGATTCTATATTAAAATCAATTAATTCAAATAAAAATATATTAATATTGATATTAATTTTATTTGGTATTTACTATGTGAATTATAATGATGATATAGTTTCACATAGTATAAATTTATTTGATAATGAACTATTTAAATTTTCAGTTTTTATTTTTATTACATATATATCTAGTTCTTGTCCTGCAATAGGAATTGGTTTAGCAATAATTATGTTAACAAGTTTACAAATAATTACATATATAAAATTAAAAAAAGAATTTGAACTAGATATAAATTCAGCCAATTCAGAAAATGATTTAGATAAAGAAAAATTTAGTCAAATTGCTCCATCCGATATATCTTACTTGAATGATGAATTTTTAACAAGTCCATTAGAAAAAATTAATCAACTTGCTCCACCAATTAATTTTAATCTTAAATTTATAACACCAAAAGAATTATCATATCAAATGATTAATGAAGGTAAAACAATGTTAAATGACAGTTATGATTTAGAACAAGATTTGATAAAAAGATATGATATAAGAGAACAAAAAATAGCATTTGAAACAAAAAGAAATGGAACAGAATTAGTTGATAGTGGTATTAATCGTTTACAAAATGCCAATCAAGGAGAATATAATTTAAAAAGTAATATATCATATACACCAAATAAATTTATAAAATATTCAAAGTTAATTAAAAAAAATAATTCAATAAATTCATTGGTTAATGCTTCATATAATGAATTGCTTTATAATTATAATTTGTTAGTCAACAAACAATTAAATCAAAAAGATTTTGATACTCAATTAGAAAAAGTATATATGTCTGAATTAGATTTATTAGAAAGTATTTACAAAACAAGAAAATCAAATTATTCAGAAGATAAACAAAAATTAATTGATAAATTAATAATTGAGATAAAAAATTTGTCTCAAGAAGAAAAAAATACAATCTCTAATAAATTAGAACAATTGAATATATTGATGATATAAAATTTAATTCATCCAATTAAAAAAAAAATATAATGAAAATTTAATGACATCTAATAATAATCTATCAATTTTTTTTAAATATCATGATAAAAATATTAGCAAAGAAGATTATGAGATAATAAATAGTTTAATCAATATTGCTATTGAACATAATAACATTGAATTTAAAAAGTATGAATTTTATAATTACTCTCAATTAAATTGTGATACAATTGTTAATTCGAATCTTTATTCTAAGGAACCTAAAATTTTAAGTGCAGGAGGATTTTCATTTTTACAAGCAGGTATGATTTTAAATAAAGAAAATATTAAAGAAACTGAAGGAAATTGGTATGATCTTTTAGATCCAAGTACTGATAATTTTAGAGCAATAACTACATCAGGAGATCCTAGAGGTTATTATAGTTCTGTATTTCCAACAACAGCTATAAATTTTGATAATATACCTATTTGTTTTTCATTTCCTATACTACCATCAAGTGTTGATTCAACCCAATTTTTAATTCAATTAAATAATGGACTTTATGTAAAACCCCTAAAATTTACTTTTAGTCCAAATACTAAATTTAATGAAAAACAATGCATAGTAGTATGTGGATATTTTAATAATAAAATTACAACTGGTCCAAATGCACTATATCCAGTTTCATTAGAGATTGTTGAAGCATCAAATGGTAAGAGAATTATGGGTGTTGGTCCAAATGGTTTATATGATATGACAGGTAAGACTATTAATTGTTCAAATCCATATACTGAACCATTGGGAATTGCTTCAGTTGTATTGACAAAATACAATTTACCAGGAATATTTAATTATTTGGGAGATATTGGTTGTGGAGTAAATAAAATTGAAGATATCAATAGTCCATTAGTTTTATATAATAATGATGCAGAATATAGAATAAGAATTTTTACTAAAGGTGGATACTCTCCTAATGGTATAACTTCAATGTTTCCAGACTCTTATGAAAAATATTTTTATCTTCAACATAAAAATCCAATTACAGGTGAAATAACAGATCTTAAAAAATCAAATTACAAATATTTATTTAATAATGGAACAACATATGTTGAAATTATTGGATTAGCAGATTTAGGAGCAAAACAATCTACATATAATCAAACATATATTGAAGATCATGATAATCAAATAGATATAGTTTTAAAAGGTAATAATTCTGTTATTGAAAATATTATTTATCTTATTGTTCCATCTGATGGAAATGAATATACGAAGTTTTATAACCCTGGAGGTCCTGGACCAACTCCTATTGAAAACATAAAATATACATTACCATCTGAATATCAAGTTTTTGATATTATAAATAATCTTGAAAATCCAAATTGTGTAACATGGATTAATACACAACAAAAACTTTAAAAGTTAAAATAGCATTTTTTAATATAATTATTTTTATAATTTATTAAATAATTATATATAATATAATTAAATTAATGAGTGAATATTTTTCAAATAAAATTGATTTTATAATTATGATTGTATTGGCATTGTTGGTAGCATTTATAATTGGATTTAATATACTTCAATTAATTGATTCAAAATTAAGTTCAGTAACAATTAATGTTCCAACATCAAATTGTTCTATTCCACCTATTTATGTTAATATTGATAAAGATTCAAATATAAAACAATTTAAATTAAATGATGTTATTAGTACTGTGTCAATCGAATCTGAACCTATGATAGAAGGATATGGAAATGCGGATTCAAATTATCATAATTATGAACAAGAAAAAAATAAAGAAAATTTTGGTAATCTTCAAGATTATCCATTAATGTATGATGATAACACAAGACATTTATTATCTAGTGTAATTAATGAACCAAAAGCCAATCAAGTTATTGAACAAAAAACAATATATGAAACTACTAAAGATCCAAATTATAATACTGTGAATAATATTCCTTTATTGGTTGCTCCTGATACTGATGTTCCTAATAGAGCAGGTCTCTCTGATCCTCATAAAAATTCTCAAGGAAATTTTATAAGAGGTCCAAATTCTAAAGGTTATTATGTTAGTAAAGTAAATTAATTGAAGACACTAATAGTCCATTAATGAAATTAGCAAAGTCTAATGCTGACCAGATAAATAAAGTTGTTGCTAAATGTACATTAGCAGAAAGAAATAGTGTTCCAGAAGTTAATGGAACTTTTGACGGTTATAATGCTTTTGTTGACCTAAGAACGGATTCTTATGCTAATATCACATCAATAGGTAAAAGTATGTTGAGTCCATATATATCTTATCCAGTTCCATCATAAATTTTTTAAAGAATTTTCATCCAATACCAAACAATCTTATTTTTTAATCAATTCAATTAATTGTTTTTTATTCAATCCCTTCCAATTTAATTCACAAATTTCAACAATCATTTTTAAAATATATTTTGTATTTTTTTCTAATTTAACATTTACATTACTTTGAATACTATTTTTATAAGGATATATATTTACCTTTAGTTGTTATTCTTTATTGTTTATTATAAAGTACAATTGACATTTATATATAAAAATTATTAAATTAATTTATACACAAAATAATTTAATATTAAAATTATTTATAAATAATATAAAAACTTAAAAATATAACTATAAAAGGATACATTTTTATTTTTTTCAAGAAAAGAATTTATAATTCCTTTTTTTAAAAGTTTGTATGTGTTTATTTAAATTACAAATTTTATTAAACATAAATAAATTAAACTTAAAAAAATTATTAGATTTTTTTTCATATACTATTCTTGATTTATATAATTTTTTTTCTTCATTTGTTAATGTTTTAATTTTATTTTCATCTTCTGTATTCTTTTTATTAAAAGATATTATTAATTTACAAAATATGTCATTTAATCTTTTTCTTAACTTAATAGAAACATAGCCTGTATCTGCCATAAAAATAGTAGATTTATTATTAAATAATTTAATGTATAATTTGTCTAATTGTTCATTAAAAATATTTATATCATTAAAATTTCTCCTAAATAAATGAATATTTAAAGGAATACCTTTTTGATTAGTTATTAATGATAACTTCGTTACTTTTTTATTTTTAAAATATTTATTTCTTTCAACATTATCAATATTATATTTATAAAAAGTAGAAGCATCAGTATATATTTTTTTAATTTTATTTTTAGATTTAGATAAGTATTTAATTAATAAATTTTTATATATGGATTCAAATATATTAAATTATTAAATTTATTTAATTTTATAGAATTTTTATAAAAGGTATTGTGATTAAGATTAAAATAAATAAAATTTTTATAACTACCAGAAATTTAAATGAAATGAACACAAGATTTAATATAAATTGAAATTTATATTTTTGATTTTTTGTTTTAAATTGATAAGTGTTAAATAATGATTTATAATTATTTTTAATATTATTGTATTTAGAATTTACAATTAAATTATTAATATTATTTTTTATATTATATATAATAATACTTTTTATTAAAATTAAAAGTATTACATGTAAAGGTAAATATTATAGAAAAGAAAATATTCTATATCATCAATAGTCTATATTTTAGTTTTATTTATTATTAATTACTTCATTGATTTAGGACTTTTAATTAAATTTTAATTTTTTATAATTAAAATTTCAATATTTTTAAAATATAAATCCAATATTCAAATAATTAGTTTATTTTTTACCTCTGTTGGCTTTGGCTTCTTCGGCAAATTCTTTAATCATAGAAGCAATTTTACCTTTTCCTTTGGATTCTAAATCTTTTTCAAATAATTCCATAATTTTTTTATTTACGGCTTCAAAATCTTTTTCATCTTTAACTGATTTTTTGGCTTCTTTTCTTAAAACATTAATATATTTAATTAAACCAAACCAATCCGATCTTTCAGCACTAGTTGCTTTTAAAACTTTTTCATTTACAACTTGAGCAGCTTTTAAGGCAGGTGGTAATTCCTTTTTCATTAAACCTTTTTTAGAAGATTTTTTTTTTCCACCTTGCATATCTAGTTCAATATCCAAAACTCTTGCTAATTTAGAATCTTTTTTAGATCCTTTTTTAGATGATTTTTTAGATGATTTTTTAGATGATTTTTTAGATGATTTTTTAGAACCTTTTTTAGAGGCTTTTTTAGATACTTTTTTAGAGGATTTTTTAGCACCACCTACCATTGATTTAGAACCTTTTTTAGAGGCTTTTTTAGATACTTTTTTAGATACTTTTTTAGATACTTTTTTAGATGCTTTTTTAGATACTTTTTTAGATGCTTTTTTGGATGATTTTTTGGATGATTTTTTAGAACCACCTCTCAATGATTTAGAACCTTTTTTGGAAGATTTTTTAGAACCTTTTTTGGATGATTTTTTAGAACCTTTTTTGGATGATTTTTTGGATGATTTTTTAGATCCACCTTTCATTAATTTAGAACCTTTTTTGGATGATTTTTTAGAACCTTTTTTGGATAATTTTTTAGAGGATTTTTTAGAACCACCTTTCATTGATTTAGAACCTTTTTTGGAAGATTTTTTAGAACCTTTTTTGGAAGATTTTTTAGATGATTTTTTAGCACCACCAACCATAGTTTCCATCATATCAGTATTAACTATTCTTGCCATTTTGGAACCTTTTTTGGATGATTTTTTGGAAGCTTTTTTAGAGGATTTTTTAGGTTCTTTTTTAGAAGATTTTTTAGAAACTCTTTTTTTAGCACCACCTTGGATTTCAAGTTCATTAACTTTTTGGTCTAATTCTTCAAGATTAATTTTCTTAGAAATTGGCATATTAATATTATATATTTATTATATAAAAAAAAATTTCTTATATATAAAAAAATCTTTTATATATATAAAAATTGTGTTTTATTATTATTTGAATAATGTGTAATTTTTAATTAAAAATATCAAAGTTTTATAAGTATATATTTAAATATTGTTCTGAAAAATAATTTATACAAGTTATTTTTTTATATTTTTAGGTATATTATTAAATTTGGTTATATAATTATTAGAATATTTTATTATTTATAGTATTATTTGGCAAACAATCCAAATTATGAATATTATTATATGAACAATATAATTTAATTACACTATTTGGTAAATTATTCAATCCATAAATATCATCATTCAAACAATTAATATATTCAATACCATATGGTAAATAATCTATATTTTTAAATTTATTATGGACACATACTATTTTTTTTAACTTAAATGGTAAATTAATTAATTGACTGATATTATTATAAGAACAATCAACATATTCAATTTCATCAGGTAAAATACATATTTAATTTATTAAATTATTTCTTAAAATAAGTACCTTTATATCATCTTTATTTTTTCCAAATATCAAATAATCATCAATGTTAAATTTACCAACTAATTTTGAATAATTAAGTTTTAATGTATTTTTTTTTATATTTTTGCATATATAGACATTATTGAGTTATGAGATATTATAAATAGTTTTTTTTGTTTAATATATAAATTAATCAATATTTATAAAAAATTGATTAATTCTTATTATGAGAATATATGTTTTTATATATTACTATAAATAATTAAATGGGAGTACCTGGATTTTTTTCATGGTTATTAAAAAATAAAAAAAAATTAGGTGCTAAAAACTTAATTTTAAATAATTTGCCTTATAAAATAAAATGGCTTATGTTAGATACAAATTGTTTACTTCATCCTTGTGTTGCTAATATATTAGAAAAATACAAAGAAGGACGACTTAAAATAGATTCAAATACAAATTTACGACAACAAATTGAGCAATATATATGGGAAAAAATTGTTCAATGTGTAGATGATATGATAGTTCAAACTGTACCTGAATACATATATATAGCAATTGATGGTGTTGTACCTATGGGTAAAATTCTTCAGCAACGACAAAGAAGATATAGATTTTTATTTGATAAAAAAATTAAATTAAATCAAACAGGGACTATACAAGAATTAGAAGAAATGACGGATAAAACAACAGACAAACCAAATGGTATTGAAGAACCTATTTTACCTTTATCATCAATCGAATTAACACCAGGAACAGATTATATGGAAAGATTAAATAAATTATTTGTTAATTATGTGGAGCAGTTAAAAAAAAGAAATATTAAATGTATATATTCATCTTATCATGATGAGGGAGAAGGAGAACATAAACTTTTACAATATATTAAAACAAATTTAAAATCAACTCTAGATCCAATTGTAATTTATGGATTAGATGCAGATTTATTATTTTTATCATTAGGATTAGGCAATGGGTATGATTTATATGTTATGAGAGAAAAACAAATTTTTATGAATGCAGAAGTCGATTTGGATGAAGTACCTGAATATAATTATGTGGAAGTAAAACAATTACATACATTGATATCAAATCTTGAAGTGAGTACTAATGATTTTATTGTATTGTGTTATTTAATTGGAAATGATTTTTTACCTGGATTATTAACAACCGATGTAAAAAAATGTGGATTAGATAAAATATTTAGGGCATGGGATAATCTTAAACAAAAATTAGGTATTAGTGCACAAAATAAATCTAGTCTAGAAAATGAATCAAATATTAATAATAAAATGGATAATCAAATAAAATCATATTTATCTGAATACAATGAAAAAACTAAAAAATATAATATTAATTTAGAATTATTATGCGGCGTGTTCAAAGAATTATTGTGGACAGAAAGGTATGTATGGAAAAATATGAATAGAGATAAATTGTTGAATCAAGATGGCTTAGAACCAGAGGAAAGAGAAAAACTATTAGTATTAAAGGAAAAAGATAAAATGGAACAATTGGAAAAATTTATTTCAGGACAATCAGTGAGTACCGATTTTTTAGAAAAAATCGAATTCAGTAGTCCTAATGAATATTATAGTTATTATTTGGGAATAACAAATTCAACTGATATTGATAAATCAATAATTAAAAAGATGGTATTGGATTATGTGGGAGGTATTGAATGGTGTTTAAGTTATTATTTGAATAAATGTCCTAGTTGGACTTGGGGTTATAATTTTATGATAACTCCATTAATTAAAGATATTGTTGGATTTTTTCCCAAATCAAACAAACAAATTAAAATAAATTTTCATCCCAGAACCCTAAATCCAGTTGAACAATTAATTTTGGCTATTCCCCCCCAAACTTATAAATATGTGATTGAGAAAAATATTATTGACAAAATTAAATCAAATATCACGTTTGGATATATGCTACCAGAATCTTTTCAAATTGATATAAATAAAGAACATATATTTTGGAAATGTCAAGTGAGGATTCCAATGGTTGAATATAATGAATTTGAAAGTGAAATTAAAAAAATAAATATATCAAATGATAAAAATATAATATACAACTCAATTAAAAATTATTAATAAATTTTATACAATACACAATAATTAATATATAAATATAAATGTTATAATATAATGAAAGAACATAAAAAAGAATTAATTATTATAGAATCTAATACAAATTATGAATTTACAACAGCCAAAATTTTATACAATAAATATAAAATTGGAACTTTAGAATTACAAGTTAATACTAGATTTCCATCTTTTAGTACAACTCAATTCTTAAGAGCAGCAACTACTAATACTACATATAATTTACCTTTCAAACCTATGTTTGTCGGTGAACCTACCAATACTCAATATATATACATTAATTTTTAACAAAAAAGAAAATGAAAATGAAGATGATGATAAAAATAACATATTATTAAATATTGCTATTGATAGTATTCAAACATATGGATTTTATAAGACAAATTGTGGTATTTTTGTTCCATTAAGTAACTTGATTTACCTAATGGAACTTATACAAATATTGGTATAACTCATGAAGGAATTAGATATAGTTTATAATTAATTACTGATGAAGAAGAATCTTAAATATTTTTAAGTAGAATTTTTTAAAAGAATTGATTTTTATATAAAAATTAAAATACTTCTAATTTATATGAATGAATATAATTGATATAAATAAGTTAAATGATGAAAAAACAACAAATGACATAATTAACTTGATAAAATATAAAAATGATAAAAAAGATAAAAAAGATAAAAAAGATAAAAAAGAAGATAAAATTGAATTATATATTAAAGAAATATTAGGTTATGATTTTGAGTACAAAAATATATTTGGAGAAACTGAAAATAAATTAACAACATATTGTTTTGAGTTTGTAAATAAATCAAATATTTCCAATCAATTCAAATCAATTTATATTAAGAAAAAAGTAGATGAATTATGCAATAATGGATTTACTGAAATACAAGATTTGAAGATACCAAAAATAGGTAGATTTTTAGTTATAAAAATAAAAACTATAGATGATTATGAGAAAGAAAAAATAGAATTAGAAAAAGAATTTTTAAATAAAATAACTGAAATAGATTTAAAAATAAATTTTTTAAAAATGTCAAATAATTCATTATCAAAGTTAAAAATAAATAAAATAATATAAACAATAAATATAAATAAATTCATATTGATAGATATGTCAAAATCAAAGATAATAAATAATTTGAACCCAAATGCGCTTAATGAGTATAATACAACCAATACATCGAATACAATACAATCAAGAATATTCAACATAAAAAATTTACTGTCAAATGCTAAATTAGAACCCATTAATCCTCTTAAAACTATGGATGTTGGATTAGAAACTGAATTTTATGAGGGGCCAAAAGAAAATAGAAGTTTGGATACAAAAACTGTATTAGGAAAAAAAACATTAGATTTTTATAATATTATAAATAGATTAAATAGTAAATTAGTATATATTAAATCAGGAGCATACGGACATACATTTAAAGGCATTGTTACTAATAATAATGATGAAGAAATAATGAGTTTTGCAGTTAAAATGGTTGCATATCCCAGAAAAAATGGTTATGGTTCAATAAATAATATAACTAGACCTGAAAACTCAGAAATATGTATGTTAAAATTATTATCATATTTTGTTATAAGATCACAAACACCGCATTTAATATTACCAATCGTTACATTTAACACATCAATAAAACCATTTTTAACTCTTCAGGAAGAAGAAGTTGTATCAAATGATAATGCTAAATATGGTGAATTTATATCTAATTATAATCAAGAAATGTATTATGAAACGGTGTCTATAGTTATATCCGAATGGGCAAATAGAGGAGATTTAAGTATGTTTTTAAAAATACATTACCAAAAATTAAAATTAATTCATTGGCAATGTATTTTTTTCCAAATTATTTCAACATTAGCCATAATTCAAACAAAATATCCAACATTTAGACATAATGATTTTAAAGCAAATAATATTTTAATATCAAAAGTAGATGCATGTAATAAATTACTAATATATAAAGTATCAAATAAAGAGTATATTCTTCCAGCAATTGGATATAATATATATTTATGGGATTTTGATTTTGCTTGTATCCCTGGTATTGTTGATAATTCTAAAGTATACCAAGAATGGACAAATAAAATTAATATTAAACCAATTAAAAATAGATATTATGATATACATTACTTTTTTTGTACTTTAATATATAAAGGATTTTTACCTGAATTAATAGAAGATCCAATTGTTCCTAAAGAAGTTAAAAAATTTATTCAGTGGATTGTTCCTCCTGAATATAGACCAGGGCATTCATCAAATAAAGTTAATAAGAGATGTAGATTACAAGTTGATGATGAATTATATAAACCAATTGACATTTTAGATAATGAATTTTTCTCACCCTTTTTAAACCATACTAAAAATAAATAATTCAAAAGTCAAAATTGTAAAACCAATAATTGAATGTTATGTAACAGATGTAAAACAAAATAATATCCCATTAAATTTTAATCATTCTGTAAAAGAATTGATATGGTTTAATTTTAATAATAATCTAATATAGAATTAATAATTATTGATTAATAATTATTAATTAATTTTATGTAAATTTTTTGTCAAAGTATATTTATATATATTATAAATGAGTATAAATTATAATAAAATAAAAGATTTGGTTATACTCTTGTATAAATATGTTTATGAACATGATAAAACACTATTGGCAAATTACGCTTATGAAAAATTTGATTTGGGTTCTATTAAAATTGAAAATTTAATTGGAAAAAATTTTGATTATCAAACAATACTCAATTCAAATTATGACTCCAAAGAAAACTTTAAAATTATAAATATAATTGATGACACAACAAAATATAAAAAAATTATAGTAAAAAAATATTTTAAAGAGTATCCTTTAACAATTGTAATACAAAAATATTTAACTAATAATGAACCAGTTAACATAAATGATATTACATATGAATTATTTATGAATCAAGTAATAAGTGAATTTGCTATTGTCGACAATGTACCATTTTTTTTATTAAATATTTGTAATTTTAATTTAAATTTATCAAAAATAACTAATTACTCTGAATTTAATAATTTATTAGTAAAAGAGTTTGGGTTATTGGATTTGGTTGATTCAGAATCTATTTTTTGTTTTAGTGTTTACGAACATTATCATTCTTATATAACATTTGATGAATTATTAAAAAATAATTTATCTAATAAAGACATCTGGATGATTATTTTCCAATTATTTTATGTATTTGCTTATTTAATCACAAAATTAGATAGTTTTTATCATGGTAATTATACATTAGATTCATTTATGATAATGAAAAATACCAATCAATATACAAATATTAAATTAAGTTTAGGAGATACAGTTTTTGAATTAAATCAACCTAATTATATATGTAAATTATTTAATTATAGAAAATCTCAAATAAATGGATTTAAAAATTATTCTGAAAAAGATATTGTTATAAATAATCCAACATATTCAATGTATACAATTTTAAAAAGTTTATATGATAAAACATTAGCAAATAATAATGATAATTTTAACAAAATAAAAATTATTATAAGTAATTTTATTTCAATAGATTTATTAGAAAAAAATATATTAGATGAAAATAATTTTTATAACATTTATACAGATACAATAATTCCTTTACAAATTTTAACAAAAAATAATTTCTTAAGTAGTTTTATAAATATGAATTTTAAACATAATACTTCTAAAAATTTTAATCAAGGAAATATTATTGAAAATAAAAAAAATATAGATATATTAAATATAGACGATATGAGATCTGAAACTATTGAATCTGAAACAGAAGGAACAATTGGATATAGAGATATTAATTCTAATATTTTAGAAGGTGGTGCTAAAAAATTATCTAAAAAATCTAAAAATTCTAAAAGTAAAACAAATGGTAAAAAAAGTAAATCATCCAAATTAGATAAATATAAAAAACAAAGACGTCAAGAAATGTTATCTTCTGATAATGATGAATCTAATGAATACGAAGAAGTAGATACTATTGATAGTTATACTGATGATATTGAAGAAACTGAAAAATTAGAATTAGAAACTGAAAACGAATCATCCGATGAACCTGTTAAACAACCTGGACATTTAACTATTCAAGAAGAAGAAGAAAATGTTGCCTTTAATACAGAAGGTGATGATAATAATGAAACCGTTCCATTAGATTCTGAAGAAAAGGGAATTAATTATAAGAAAATGATTAAAAAATTAATGAAAGAAAATAAAGAATTAAAGATGAAACAAAATAAATCATCAAAATCATCAAAATCATCAAAAACTAAAAGTAAAAAAAATTATTCTAAAGATGATTCGTCTTCATTTAATTTAGATTTAGATGATTTAGATAATGACGAAAATGGGTTACAACAACAAAATAAAATAAATCAATTTGAAGGTATGGGAAATATTAATGGAATTAATGGATTAGGAGGTGTTCAAAATTTACCTAATATAGGTACAGGTATGGGTACAGGAATAGGTATGGGTACAGGAATAGATATGGGCACAGGAATAGGTATGGGTACGGGTATGGGTATGGGTATGGGTTTGGGTATGGGTATGGGTATGGGTACAGGTTTGGGTATGGGTATGGGTACAGGTTTGGGTACAAATTCCAATATGTCTAATATGATGTTGCCAAATCCAAATTTAGCTAATTATGGTGGAATGATCAAAATGAAACAAGGTACAAATAATAATTTTAATCAAATATTTTCAAATATTAAAGAAGGTCAAATGATACAAGTATTACCAGAAATGCAAGGTATGTTTGATTATAATCAAATTGCAAATATGCCTCAAAAAGAATTTTCATCAGAAGTTGGGGGAGGAGATATGGGAAGATTAATGAATCAAGGTGGACCAAAAATTATGGATCAAGGATTATTGAATCAAGGATTATTGAATCAAGGAATGGGGGGTGTGGGTATGGTAATGAAAAAACCTTTACCTTTAGTAAGTGATCCAAATTTAGCAAATATGGCTGAAATAAATCAATTTAATACAATGGGCGGTTTAAATAATTTAGGTAGTGCTATTTCTGGTGAATTTGCTAAAGAAGAAAATAAATTATCACAACAAGAACCAAGTGCTAAAAATGTTTTAGAAGGTGGTTCTAATGATATTTTGATGAAATTTAAAAATGTATTAGCTCTAAAACAAGGGACTGTCAATAATTTTGATTTCAATGAAATTACAGGTGGTGGTATGGTTGAAGTGCCACCAGAAATGCAACACTATTGGGATTTTGAAAAATTAACTCAAGAACAAATAAATCAAGAAGGTGGTAAAAAAAAAAAAAAATTTTTTTTTTTAAAGAAAAATTAAAAAAAAAAGAGAAAAAAAATATTGATGGCGGGAGGGGTAAAATAATACCAGAACATATTGAACTAATAAATAGTCCATATCATACAACTAGTGCTAAACAAATACATGCTCAAAAAAAATCAACATTCCCTGAACCTTATATTAAAGGTGGACCTAGTTCAAATCCTATGAACATACATCAAACACAAATACATACACCAGATACAACATTTACATCTCAAGCCACTACAACAAAAACAAATACAACTCAACCATTAATTGATTTACAAATTTATCCGGATACAACAAAAAAAACAAATCCATTAGCAGATAAACAACAAGCAATGATGCCCTTACAACCATTTGCATTATCATCACCATTTATGCCTCCACAATTCCAATCTTATTTTAATAATTTTATGAAAAATTTTTACACACCATTTATTTATAAAGATTATCATATTAATCTTGGTGGACCAACAGGTGACCATTCAAGAGGTACAATGATTTATGAAGATGTATTACCACCTGCAGATGTATATTCTTCATATAAAACATTAAGAGAAAGAAATTCATTAACGGAATACGTCAGAGGAACATTTATTAAAACTGATGAAGGGGAATTTGTAGATTTTAAGGGAGGACCAAATAGTTTAAATTCAAGATTAAAATTAATTCAATTAAATCCATACAACACAAATATTTACTCTTCTAATCCATATAAAGGATTACCAAATGATCAAAGTTTTTTAATCTACAAATCTTGTTATCCTATTGTTTATGATAAAGAAACAAGTTTAGCCCAATGTAATAAATTATCAACTGGTATGAATGTACGTGCCTATAAATTAAATTTAAAAGAATTTGTTGTAAAATATTTTGATTCTATGACAAAAATGGAAACTATTAAATTCAGTAATACTGTACAATATATTATAGATACTATGAAATCAGAACTTGGAGATAAAACTAAATTAAAAGATTTTGATCCTCAATTAGTTCCATACAAGTTTGATGTTTGGAGAGATGAAATTTATTATGCTTGGATTAGAAATAAAATTAATGGTCAAAATATTTGTCCAAATTTTGTATCATCTTATTGTTATTTTATTAATAAAGAAGCAAATATTAGTTTTAAAAAAAATGGTATGTTATTAGATGATTTAAAAGATAAATCAACATCCGAATTATTATGTAAAGAATTTACTAATTGTATAATGTTATTATTAACAGAATCACCTAATCAAAATATTTATCAATGGGCTTCCAATGCTTATGTTAAAGATAGATCTATACAAAAAATGACACATTCTGGTTTTAAACCTGATTCACATTGGAAAAGTGTAATTGCTCAAATGCTAATTATTTTTTACACTATGGATAAATATTGTTTTACAGTAAGAGAAATGAAAATGAATGCTAATTTTTATATTAAAGATTTAAATATTTATGGCGATGTTAAACAATTTTGGCAATATACTATTGAAAATATTGATTATTATATTCCTAATTTTGGACATTTAGTTATGTTTGATCATAATTATAAGGAATTAACTAAACCTGATAATAAAGATAAATTTAGAATAATCATGAGAGATGAATTTGGTGATAATGAAGTTGTGATTAGAGAAGAAATTATATCAAATGCTATTGAATGTTTAACTTCTAATAGTTTTGGTTCTATTTTCACTATGGATGGTGGTGTTGGTTTGTCAGATACAATAAGTAATTTATTAAATGATATCGGGAATGAATTGTTATATACAAAAGAAAATATTAAATTAGGAAAATTATCTCAAAATGATTTTTGGAAACATATAGTTTGTAAATTTATGACTAAAATGGAATTTATTCATAATAGAACAGGAACACCATTAAGAGATATAGAAATAACTTATATTAGAAAAAATGACACAAGACCAAGACCATTTAAAGTTGGTGAATTAGTCATATATGAAGAAAAATTTGAAACATATAAAATTTTGTTGTTTATTAAAAATATTGATGAATCAACATGTGAATGTGTAAATAAGGATAATGTGTCAAATTTATATCAAGTAGATAAATTTCCAAGAGATCTATTATATCATTATTCTGATCTTGAAACAATTAAACAAGATGGTAAATTAGGAGAACCCATTATTGGATATGAACATATTTTAGAAAGATATATATTATAATTTTTTTTTCTTATATATTTTATATAAATACAAATATATAAAATATGAATTATAGTTTTATTGATAAATATAAAGCATCTGATTTTATCCCACAATCTAATTCAAACCTTTATAATGAAGTTCAGGCATCTAATTCAAATTCATATAAACCAACTAATTATTATTGGTCTGATTATTCACAAAGTCAAAATAATTGGGCTACAGAAAATTCTATTCAAAAAAGTTTGCTTAAAGGTTTATATCAACCAACACCACTTGGTGAATTATTCTTTTCACAAGAAAATATTAATCGTATACAAAAAATGATTAAATATGATATATTTATTAGAACAAATGGTAAATATAAATTAGAAGTTGAACAAAATGAATCTGATTTATTGATTGTTATGAGAGATATTTATATAACTTGTGGTAAAAATCAACCCTATAAAATTATACATCAAGTTAAAGAACTTAATCATAGAACTATTGAAAAAATAATACCGGATATGATTTCTATGATCAAACAAGATGATGAATATATTAAACAATTAGATAAACCGATTGATCCAATACCATTACCTGTTTGTGTTAATAATAAAGGTAGATTAACACTTCCTTCTGTTACTACAACTTTTTTCTATTAATAAATTAAAAATTTTATAATTTTATAAAATTAATTAATAATTCTATAAATTTGATTTAATGAAAAAATGTTTTTTATATCAGGATATAGATTCACTATATAAATTCACTTTATTTAACCCCATAGAGTTGAGATATCAGTAACTTTAGTACATGTGTGATAAATAAATAAAGTACCTTTAGTTTGTACTTCATTTTGGAATTCTGTTGAATCTTTTTCTTCTAAGGCTTTAACACTTGTTCCTGCTGATTCTAAATTTAGAGGATTATATTTCCAGGAATAGACTTTTGAATCTAATTCTGCTGAAGGATTTCTGATCCAAGCTGCACAACTTACAATAATTTGATTTGGTTTTCTATCTTTGTGGCAAGTATCATCTTTATCACATTCTCTCATAATATCTTTAGTTTCAACAGTAATTACAGATCTTAATTTAAATGTTTGACTAGAACCTCCTAGGGAATCTCTTGGAATTTCTAAATCATCTAATGGAACAAATACTTCAACATCTTGTAATCTTTCAAATTGATTCATTGTGATTGGAAGATAAGAAATAGTGTAAGGATTTGTTAATCTTGCAGTGTTAAATGATTGATATCTTCTATGGATGTAAAAGATTAATAATTCTCTTGAATATAAGATTTGTTGTTGTTTAACAGTTAATTGTCTGTGATGAATATACAATTGTTCTTGTGATAAGGCTGTTTCTGCTAAATTAATAGGTTCTGCTTTATTTCCTAGAGTTATAGGAATTCTCATAGTAATCATTGGAAGAGTTGTGATGTGAGAAGTAGATACTGATGAAATATGAGAAGTTAATGGGGTAATTCCATAAACTGGCATAGTCATAACAATTGTTGGTCTAATAGAAAAGGCAGCAAGTAATTTTCTCATGATTGTTCCTTCATCTTTAACATAAGCAAGATCGGCTGCATCAAATACACTAGCTCTGCAGTTATCAATTGCCATAATAAAAGAACTTAAATCATTTGTATAGTATTTTCCTTGTCTTAAGTTTAAGACAGCTTCCCATAATTTAGTTTGAACATTGATTCTGTTAAGAAGATCAGTGAAAGGTTTGGTTTTATTTACACAAGCTGTTTCTGCTGGATCAGTAGCAATATCCCAATATAATTCATATTCTGGTTGAGTTTGTAATTCTTGACCATTTTGTTTATGAGCAATGATTTTTGCAATGGATGCTAATAACATATGTTGGTCTAATAATTCAAATTTAGGAATAAATAAAGCAACTACAACTGGATGAATAAATGAGAAAATATTAATTTTATTTTTGTCAAAGCCTTCAGTTTGAATTGAAACTTGATCACAATCTCTGTAAATTAAACTTTGTAGAGTAACTTGATCATGTAATTCTTTGGTGGCACTAGCAATTGTCAAAATCATTTGTAATTGTTCTAATTCATCTTTTTTAATGTGTAATTTACCACCTAAATTGTAAGATGCAGGAACAAAACCTAAGGCTTTGGACATTTCATTATAGTTAACATCAAATGCTTCTGGATTAGAGAAATTAGATTTTGATAAGAAAATTAAATTGATGATGGCATTGGCTTCAGATTCATCAAAATCATATTTCTTTTTATAATCAGAAATTTTTTCAATATATTCTTTCATTGATAAATTTGGATATTTGGCAACTAATCTTTCTTTGATTTTTTCAGCTAATTTTCTTACTCTTTTCATTTTTTCATTGAATTTTCTCATAATACTATCAACAATTTCTTCATCTTTATATTTCATTTTTAAATCTTCTAAAATTGAATAAGTTGCTCTTGGTTTATCAGCATTTTTCTTCATCAAAGAATGAACTTCTTTATCAATATCATCACCTCTGTTTGACGATTTGTTTAATGTTGTATTTGAATTACTCATATTAGTATTATATATAATTATATATATATTTTTTTTTTAAAATTTAATTATATATTTTTTAAAAATTTAAATTTTATTATATTTTTTTTTTACTACAGTTTTTGAATTAGATTTTAATTTATTTATTTTCATTATATTTAAATAATTTTGATTTGATGATGATTTATTATTTCCATTTATTTTGTTCATTATTTCACCCATATAAATAAATTCATCTATAGATTTATTACGGATATTTTTATAATGATTTTTTGTTAATGTGTTATTTGTTCTTGTTATATTTTTTTTATTCATTTTTTTAACTGATGTTCTATTTAAATCAGCAGCAAATTCTAATTTTGAATTTCTTATACCATTTGAATATTTACTTATTATATATGATGGTATACAGCAACTTATTATTCCATGTAATTCTAATAAATCCCAATTTTGCTCACCATATATATAATTTTCTAATATATCACCTATTGATAAATTATTTAATATCTTTGAATAATAATCTTTTTTCATAAATTTATGATAATTTTCAAATATCATTAATGGTATCAGGACTTTTTCTGTTTCATATAATTCTAAACACAAATCTATACCCTTATATTCTGTTAATATTTTATTTGTTGCTTTGTATAAATCAAATTCTAAATCTTTCTCTTTCATTACATCCATAAATGAATTTAATAATTCTGAATTTATTATTTTTGTCCCATAGTTCATTCTCAATTCATTTAATTGTATTAATATTTTTCTCATATCATTTTGACAATATTCTACAAATTTTGTTATCATCATTTGATTCATTATTATATTTTCATTTACACAAATGTTACTTACTAATCTTATTATATCTTTTTGTTGAGGCGGGAAAATTTTTATTTCATTTGATATTTTTTTGGTTTCACTTAATTGTTTATTATGTTGATTATTTGTTATTATAATTATTGGCATCCATCTTTTAAAATTATTTTCTTTTATTATGTTAAATACTCCATTTTTGTCATTTAATGTTATTACTGATTCTAATTCATCTATCAATAATATCGGCTTTTTTTCTCCTTCTATTTTATAATTCATCTCAAATTTAGACATCAAATCTGTATCTATTTTCTCCTTCAAATCTAACATATTTAAATTTATCACTTCATAATTATGATTATTTAATATTATTGTTATCATCATCGATTTTCCACAACCATGTGAACCACTTACTAATAAATTTCCTCTTCTTGTACTATACTCTATTTCTTTTTCTGTTATATTTGTTAACTTTTTTTTTCTTCCTTTTGATGATTTTTTTAATAAACCATTTTCTTTTAAAAAATTTTTTACATCATCATATGTTTCTAACCAATTATTTATATATGCTATTTGTTCTTTATTTCCTATTATATCTTTTAGTTCGTTTGGTTTATACTTATTCTGAATTTGATTTTTATTTATTATCATAGTAAATATTATTGATTATCTATATATATATATATAAAATCAATATTTTTAAATAGATTTTATGTCAATTATTTAATAAACTATCGGTTAAATTTTTATTCAATTTAAAACTTAGTTTTTTATATCATTAAAAACTTCATTTTCAAAATCATTTTTTTCAATTTCAATTATTAAATTATTTTGATTTATTCCATATTCAATATCTGAATAAATATTCATATCAGAACTATTTGATTTTATATTTTTTTCTTCATTCATTTCCTTATTTATTTCACTTATTATGTCATCAAATATATTATCATCTTCATTGTTATCATTTAAATTTCTATCACCATTAATAAATAAGTTATTCATTTGTTTTAAATTTTCTATTATTTCAGATTTGTTTAATTTATTTAAAATTATATCTTTTATCATATTTATTGTATTATCATTTAAACATAATGATATTATATTATTTTTCGAATTAAATGACACATTATGTTTTATTAAAAAATTTGTTTCTATATTTGTTAAATCTGATAACATTCTTTGATTATATGGAATTAATTTTTTTTCTGATAAATGTATTCCATTTATACATTTATATAATACATTTCCATTTTCATTTACCTCCATTAACATGTTATAACACTTACCATACATCATATCATTAAAACATATCTTATTTTCTCTTAAACATACTCCAAATTTACAATTGTATCCTCCTGGACATTTTTTATTCATACAATTTTTACATTCCTTAGATAATATTGTTAATTCATCAAATAATAATTTATCTTCATTTAAATTTATTTCTGATAAATCATCCCATTCATATAACATTTTATGTATAAATATACGTATCGGTTCTTTTATTTGTTCTTCTAGTGTATGGGCAAACATACATTTATTCTTATATACACATTTACAATTATTTACTATATTATAACATAATAGTTTTTTAAAATTATTTTTATTATCCATTTGTTATATAATATAATTTTTTTTTTATATTGTTATATTATATAATTTTCAATTTTAATGAATACCAATTTAAAAGAAATTTCAAATTTTATTAAAAAAAATAATTCTTATTCAGATTTTAATTTAGTTAATAATTTTTTACTTAATCTTAATTTTACTAAAATAAATTTTAACAAAAATTTAGTTGGAGGCGTTGAACCCAATTTATCATCTGCTATATATGATTCTAATTTACCATCTGCCATATATGATCCCTATTTACCACATGATATGATGGAACACAATTTACCATATGATATGATGGAACATAATTTACCACATGATATGATGGAACACAATTTACCACATGATATGATGGAACACAATTTACCACCTGTTATGTCAAATATTCAAAAATTACCTGATATGTATTTACAAAATCCACCTTATACAACAGATAAATTAGAAACATATACAATTAGAGAAGGAACTATATTATATCATGCTACATCAAATAAAAAAGGTTTTAATACAAATTATATAAATCTGGGACAAGATAAATTAATTAATTTTTTTACTCCTAATTTTAGATTAGCATCTGATAAAATCGAAGGTTGTTCTGTTGATAAACAAAATGGTTATATACATGTTTTTAGAGTTGTTAAAGATATACCAAACATTTATGTAAGATTACCTTATGATATTGCGGATGATATTAATTCAGGATTATTAGCAAATGAATTTTGTTCAAAAAATCAAAATTATTATGGGATTGGATTTTTTTATCCTAAAAATAATATAGAAATGTTTTCAAATAATATGTATCAACAATCACAACCAAATATATTAGATAACCCAGACCAATATTATTCCGAATTTGGATTATGTAATCCTAAACCATATATCGAATATTTATATTCACAAAGATGCCAAAGTTTGAGAAAATTATCAGTCCCTTACAGATTTGACTAAATGTTTAATTATTCGATTAAAATAATTAAATAATTATATTAGTAGCATATATTAGACCTAAATACTTATTTTTTAAATATTTTTTATTATTGAATTTATATATTTTTTAATATTTATATATGTAATTTTGAAAAATATTAATTGTTATCAATTAATATCTTAAATTATTTATTAAACAACTTATATAAACCCAACTCATATAAGTGATTTTGTTTCTATCTTTCCTTGTTTTTTACTATTTCATTTCTTTTTATTTTATTTATCACATTTTCTACTTTTATTCTCTTTTTTAGTTTTTTTATTTTTATAATTCGAATTTTTTATTAAACTATTTGATTTATCTGATGTCAATATTTTTATATTTTTATTATTTAAAAATTTCTTTAGTTTTATAGGATTTAGCACCTAATAAATTAAAATATTTTAATTTATTATTTATATTAACTTTTTTTAATGATTGATAAATCATTTTTAAATCATGAACATCAGTATTATAATTGTAATTTTTAGTTTTTAAATCAAATACTTCAACAGAATGAATAAAATTATTTTTATTACAAATAATTGATAATTTGATAATTTTTTTTATATTCAGGATTAATAACAATATTTTCTGAACCATATTTATTATTAATTGGGTGTCAATTAATAATAAATTAGTATTTAATTTAAAATGAAAATTATAAAAAGCATTTTTAAATATATTTTTTTACTCCAAAATAAAAACTCATTATAAATTGTTTTATAATGAAATTTAAATTTAGAATTATAATTTTTTAATTAGTAATACAACTCAATATATTAATGTAATTTAATATATAAATATAATATTTACCTTTAGTAGTTATACTTTATTGTTTATTATAAAGTACAATTGCCATTTATATATAAAAATTATTAAATTAATTTATACAAAAAAATAATTTAATATTAAAATTATT
>Ga0247841_10003367_pt1 | contig 29822 bp, 22 predicted proteins | sample LaCruzMarch2015__2_FD_192410 | JGI IMG/M metagenome (GOLD analysis project Ga0247841, IMG submission 192410) | Freshwater microbial communities from meromictic Lake La Cruz, Castile-La Mancha, Spain - LaCruzMarch2015_18m | ecosystem: Environmental > Aquatic > Freshwater > Lake | place: Spain... | reverse complement strand
GCAAAGCCCCTGTATATGTTATAATGGTCAAATGTCGGGCCGGCTATGTGGCTCCAGGTCAGGGTAACTGCCCCGGTTTCTTCCTCTACCTGGGCATTTAGGCTGGTCGGTGCGACCATTGTACTGGTCTGGTAGGGCGAAGTATAAGTTAAAGCTGTCCCTGTGCGGTTGTCGGTCCAAACCGGGTAAACTTTACCATTTCTGGCTGATATGCCAATATAATCACCAAAGTATTGACTGGCAAGGCCCGGAATAGGAGATGGCGAAAAGGCAACATCACTGACTTTAAAATCTTCCCAGGTATCGCCTGCATCGTATGAATTTGCGCAAAACACTTCCACCTGGCTTCCCGACACATTCCTGTCGTCATAAAAAATCATGCTTAATGTTCCTGACGCCGGATCGGAAGTGATCCAGCCGAAGTAATGTTTTTTGCCCTGCCCGGATGGATCCTGGTTTACACGGATTGGAGCAGACCAGGTTGTCCCGTTATCTTCTGAACGGATCATATAAACATCCACGTCATTCCCTGAATTTATTCCGGGAACTCCGGAATTGGTCCAGGTAACATATATATTGCCACGGTTAGAACCGGTACTGATGTCGACTGCCATTACCGGGAAAGCATTAACCCTCATATCTTTGCCTGTACCGCTGCTCCTGATTCCCCTGATATTATCTATAATGCGGAATGATTCCCAGGTCTGCCCGCCATCGAATGACCGGGCCATCCCAATAGCATCTTCATCGGATGGCCAGTTATCGTAAATACAAAAAACTACATAAACCTCTCCGTTTGGGCCGGTCTGAATATTAACCCCCTGGCAGAGGTAACCTGCGTTTGCTCCCGCACTGACTTTCATTGGTGCAGACCAGGTTAATCCGTCATCAGAAGAACGGCTTAGTTCAATTTCGCTGTCATTGCCACCTCCAAAAGGTGTCCAGGCATCGTAAAGGTTGCCTTCATAAGGGCTGGTAGTGCTGTTGTCAATCCACAAGTGGTTTTTATCCAGTGTGTTACCCCCGCCGGCGGAAACTGTTTTCGGGGTCCACGTCGAACCCTGGTCGTCTGAATAAGAAATAGATTGTCCCATTCCGTTATTGATAAAGCCGATATAATATCGTCCATTTAACCCGATGGCAGTTGTCGGGTCGCCTTGATTGGTTCCGCCTGCTCCATTCATGGAACCGCTCCAACTCTCTCCCCCGTCAAAAGAGTATAAGTAATCTGCACCGTACAGGGTGATGCCTCCACTTGGTTGGTTTGTGGAATTATTGGAATTAAGGGGATTATCATCATCATTTGGGTTCAAAAAAACTGAATTCTCACTCTGGGAAGTGCTCCCGGTGATTAATACAACGTCCGGGGAGTCATCAGTAAAAACTGACACTGCACGGATCTCACTGCCGGTGAATGTTGCAGGAGTTGCACTCCGTTGTGGATTGGGCATTGTAAGTCCCCTCTCTGCCGCGGCTTTCCAGTAACCGAGGTTATCGATCGCCGTATTCAGAACCTTTAGTTCCTTTGATTGTTGGGCAGAAGCAGCAATTCCCAAGAAAAGGGAAATGATCAGGAAGTAGAAATTTATGGAAGATTTCATTTTATGAGTTATTTAGATCTGGATGCAAAATTAGTCAAAGTTTAGGTGATATTTTGAGAAAGAAAATATTGGTATTTTAAAATGCTGTAATTTTTTTACCCTTCCCCCGTCCCCTCCCCTGCTAGCAGGAGAGAGGTGCAGGGGTGGGGTCATTAATGAAAAAGACGCTGAGATGTTATCTCGTGGCATCAAACCACTTGCATCCCAGCGTCAAATTTTGAAATCGACAATCGACAATCGACAATCAAGTTACTTCATAATAACTCTTCCGTAATAAACTTCGGATTTGGATGATAATTTCACCGAATAAATTCCTTTCGGCAATTGTCCAAGATCCAGGGTAGTTGCATCACCGGCAGGAATCATGATGCCCGATTGGCTGAATACCGCGGATCCTCCCGCATCAGTTACCGTAAGGTCACCGTTGAAAGTCTTTTGCGAGGACAACCTGATTGTAATCTTACCGTCTGTAGGGTTAGGATAGATCATGATCTGGTGTTCAGCAGCATTTTCGCTTATTCCCTGTGAAGAATAAACTGAAACGGCCAATGACGGGGAAAAGCTTCCAGTACCGCAATCGTTCAGACCCTTAACAGAAACCTGAGCGGTTCCGGCAAAACCTGATGACCAGGTCACCTGAGCCGTAGTACCGGTACCGGAGATGCTCCCGGCTTCAACAGGCTCCAGTAGCCATTCATAAGATGTCGCATAGGTGCTTGCTGATGAAGTGAAATCAGAGGTCGGGTTCAGGAAATTATCAACTGAAGACGGCCCGGAAGTGATTTCAGGTGTAAGCGGCAGCGTAACCATGGTCAAAACGATAGTATCGCTGTTGGAACACTGGTTTATATTGGTTACAAATACCCAATATTCGCCCTGGAGGCTGGTGGTTACAGATGAGGTGGTCTCACCGGTACTCCACAAATAGGAAGCTAAACCGGCGCCTGCGTCGAGCGTTACGGAATTGCCTTCACAGAATGAATGATCAGCACCGAGGCTTACAACTGGTTTTAGGTTCATAGTAAGAACGACGGTATCGCGGTTGGAACATCCGTTCGCATCGGTCACTTCAACCCAATAATCACCTGGTTGGCCTGAGTTGATAGAAGAACCGGTTGCACCTGTACTCCACAAATAGGAGGTGAAACTATTGCCGGCATCCAGTGTTACCGAAGTGCCTTCACAGAATGTCTGATCGGCGCCGAGGCTAACTTGCGGTTTTGGATTCATGGTCAGATTAATCGTATCATTATTGGTACAACCATTTTCATCTATTACTACCACCCAGTAATCGCCCGGGGAGTCAACACTGATATAATAACTGGTTGCACCGGTATTCCAAAAGTAGGAGGTGAATCCGGGATTGGCCGATAGCATGACGGAATTGCCTTCACAGAAGGACTGGTCAGCACCGAGGTTCACTACAGGAAGCGGGTTGATTGAAAAAATCAAAGAATCCCGGTCTGTGCAATTGGCCTGATTAGCAACTTCCACCCAATAAATCCCGGGTTCAGTCACATTAATTGTCTGGCCTGTTTCGCCGGTACTCCATAAGTAGGTTGCAAAACCTGCTCCAGCGTCGATCATATATGATGCACCTTCGCAGACAGAAATATCGGCTCCGATATTAACGCTGGGCAATGGATTGACCTGTATGGTGATTTGATCATTAAGTGTCAGTGATCCATCGAATACCTCTAGGAAATAAGTGGTAGTAACCTCCGGTGTATCAGTAATATCAGGATCGCTGGAGGTAAATCCAACCGGGTCTGAAGTCCAGGTATAGGTAAAAGTACCTGATCCGCCAGTGATTACTGAAGTAATCTGAACATCTTCTCCGATGCAGATCGATTCGTCATCGGCACTGATCGTTACTGCTGTTTCAGCAACATGCATGGTAATAGGAACTGTGATTTCAGGATCGTCCGGATCATTGCTGAAAACATTTAATTCGGCTGTGTAAGTGCCGAGTGCCATATCAACAGCACTGAGCGTAACGGCTATTTCCATATTTTCACCGGCTGGAACGGTTCCTGTAAGCGGGTCTGCAACCAGCCAGCTTAACACGCTCACTGTATAATCCTCTACTTCACCGTAGGATGTTTCATCGCAAGGCTCAGGGGTCTGATTGTATACAATACGCGCACGCAGGCGGGTTTCTCCTGGCAAAGCCCCAACAGGCGGTGCGATCTGGGCAGTGTAAGGTCCTACTCCCGGGTTTCCGTTCACGGGGACCGATTCGTTTGCATCAAATACTTCATCCTGGTTCCAATCGACCCACACCCCGCACATGTCTGCCGGCCATGTCGGATTTCCATTCGTAATGATAATCTCGTAGGATTCTCCGACCGACATCAGGGTGGAAAGATTGGTATAATCACCATATCCGGTGCATTCAGTTATATTGTCAATCTCGTTAAGCTGGACCCTGTTGATGAATTCATCACATCCTCCGGTGGCATAGCAGTAAGCTTTTGAATCATCCAGTGGCCCGGAAGGAATATACATGCTGATATTATAATTCATTTCAAGCTGGCCGATATTGCTTATCGTAACCATCCGTGTAACGGAGTTGCCGGGCATCAGGGTTTCCTCTATTTCCAGAGGAGTAACACTGATTTGAGCGTTGCCCCACTGAACACTTGCATTGGAAGAACTTGACTCGCTTCCATCTAAATATTTGGCTGTGACTTTATAAAGATAAATGCCATAAGTCGGCAGTTGATCATTATAAACCGTATCATAAGCCATACCGACGGAATCCACACCACGATAAATCTTAAAATAGCTGAAACCGGGCGCTTCAATAAAACTCCAATGGAGATCAGAGATGCCGGTTTCAAATGTTACATTTGCAGTCAGGCCTGATGGTTTGCTAAGCGGGTTGGTTTGATAAGGGGAAACATAGGTCATCACCGAACCGGTCCGGTTATCGCCCCAGGCAGGATAGACCCAGCCACCGCGGGCACTGATGCCAAGGTAATCACCCATGTACATATCAGCCAGTCCGGGGATTGGGGCCGGGGTAAAAGCAACGTCACTGACTTTGAAATCTTCCCAGGTTTCTCCGCCATCACTTGAATTGGCGCAATAAACTTCGCACTGGCTGCTGCCCACGTTACGGTCATCGTAAAATACTACACTGAGGATACCATTTTCAGGATCGCAGGTAATCCATGGGAAAAAATGTTTTTTACCCAGTCCTGCAGGATCCTGGTTAATCCGGGCAGGTGTCGACCATGTCACGCCCAGGTCTTCCGAACGTGCAATATATACATCTACATCGTCACCTGTATTGATTCCTGGAACACCTATATTCGTCCATACGATATAAATGTTGCCACTGTTTTCCCCCCCGCTGATATCAACAGCCATGCTGGGGAACGAATTTTTCCGCATGTTTTTGTTGATATCGGAGGTCCGGATGCCGCGAATATTCTGGATGACACGCGTTGCAGGCTCGAAAGTAGCTCCACCGTCAAAAGAACGGGCCATACCAATGGCACTTTCATCCGTAGGCCAGCCGTCATAAATAGCCCAGATCACATAAACCTCGCCGTTAGGTCCGGAATTGATGTTTACCCCCTGGCAATGGCTTCCTGCATTCACAGCGCTACTCACATTAAGCTGCGACGACCAGTTAACGCCACCATTGGTCGAACGTGAAAAACCTATATTATTATTGGCACTGCCGCCAAAATCGGTCCATGCATCATACAAGTTATTGCTATAAGGGCTGATAGTGCTGTTATCAATCCATAAATGGTTTTTATCGAGTTGACCACCTCCACTTGACACAGTGTAAGAAGTATAGGTTCCACCCTGGTTGGTTGATTTGGCAACCAACTGTCCGAAACTGGTGGTAATAGCACCGATATAATAAGCGCCATCAAGACCGATTATCGCAACAGGGTCGCCCCAGTTACTACCACCGGCTCCTTCGACCGATCCATCCCAGCTTAAGCCTGCATCAAAAGATTCAATGGAATTGGCGCCATAGATGTCGCTGGCAGGGTTCGGCGTAGAGTTATTTGAATTGAGAACTACCTGGTTATCACCCGGATGAATGAAGATAGAGTTTTCACTCTGGGTAGAACTGCTTGTAGCGACAGGTACATCAGGTGAATCGTCAGTAATTACACTGAAAGCCCTGATCTCGCTTCCAACATAAACTGCCGGTTTTACAGGGGTGACAGAATTAAGTTTGGCCAGCCCCAATGCTGCCATCTTTTTCCAATACCCGTTGTTATCCACGCGGGTATTGACTAATTTAGCGCGTTCAGCATCTTTCTGATGCTGTGTTTCCCTTTGACTGAAAACATAGCCACTCGACAGGATCAGGGCAGCTAAAGTCAGGATGTAGAATTTTTTCATGTTTGATTGTATAAAGTCTGTTAGTTGAATATGGATTTGCAAATTTTTTACAAAGTTAAAATTATTCGATTAACATCAGTTTTCCATTAGGAATTTCAGTTCAGGAATTTAAATGATAAAAGTAGATGCTTTTTATGAGAATACAGAATACAGAATACAGAATACAGAATACAGAATACAGAATACAGAATACAGAATACAGAATACAGAATACAGAATACAGAATACAGAATACAGAACTAGTATTCCTTAACCTTCACTTCTCCCTGGATCACCCGCCAGGCGTTCATTGCTAAAGCTTCCATTTCATTCTCGCCGGGGTAAATGAAAAATGGTCCTACCCAACTGGCATATTCCCGGAGTTTGCCGACGAACCATTTATCATAAGCAATTCCGCCGGTGATGAGGATGCCATCTACATTTCCTTTTAAAACAACTGCCATCGTTCCTATAAATTTTGCTACCTGGAAAGCCATGGCTTCATAAATCAGTGCGGCGTGAGAATCGCCGTTTTTTACGCGCTGTTCAACTTCATAAGCGTTGTTGGTGCCCAGGTGAGCTGCCAGGCCGCCCTGGCCGATCAGCATTTTGGTAAATTCTTTCTCAGAATATTTTCCGCTATAAGCAAGCCTGACAGCATCGATGATGGGAATACTGCCGGTTCGTTCCGGGGAAAAAGGACCCTCACCGCCTATGGCGTGGTTCACATCAACAACCCTGCCGTTGCGGTGGGCGCCAATACTGATGCCGCCTCCGAGGTGTACTACGATAAGACTCAGCTCTTCATATTTTTTTCCGACCGCAATGGCATGCCGTCTTGCTGTTGCTTTCTGGTTCAGGGCATGGAACACCTAACGACGGGTAAATTCGGGATGACCTGCAACGCGCGCGATTTCGTCCATTTCATCGGTAACCACCGGATCGCAGACATAAGCTTCGGCATTTGGGAAATCCTTTACCAGGTCTTCCGCTATGAAACCGCCTAGATTACTTGCATGCTCTCCTATTGGGCTATTCACCAGATCATGCTTCATTTTTTCACTAATCCGGTAAACCCCGGATTCAATCGGGCGAACCAGTCCACCCCGGCCCATGATCACCTTCACTCTTTCGCGGTCGAGTTTAGTTCCGTTTAACCTTTGCATAATGGCTTGCTTTCGGAATTCAAACTGGTCGGTGATCTTTTCATAAGGAGCTAACTCCTCCGTGCTGTGCTTGATGTTCTCTTCAAAAATGCACTCCTTGTTCCGGTAAACTGCAATCTTTGTCGATGTCGAACCCGGATTGATCGCGATAATAAAAATGTCTTCCACTCGTAATTTAAATTAAAATTCCAGCCCCTACCCCTATGTCCCCTCCCCCAATTGGGGGAGGGGATTAAGGGGAGGGGGCACTTGTAAATAACTGTTATGCAATCGCCGCTGCCAAAACGATACTATCCAGCTTCGACTCTTCTGAGTCCGAGCGGGAAGTAAGCACGATAGGTGCCCGGGCGCCCAGAACGACTGCCGCAACTTTTGCTTTGGCAAAGAAAACAAAAGCTTTGTAGAGAACATTACCGGCTTCAATGTCGGGAAGGAGCAACAAGTCGGCATCGCCTGCCACTATGCTCTTGATTCCCTTATGTTTGGCACTTTCGGAACTGATGGCGTTGTCGAAAGCTAAAGGTCCGTCGATTATGCAATCCTTGATCTGGCCTCGCTCTGCCATTTTCGATAACAAAGCTGCGTCTATCGTGGCAGGCATGCTTTCATTGACCAGTTCAACAGCTCCCAGAACGGCCACCTTAGGCGTTTCGATGCCCAGTTTGCGTAGGAATTCCACAGAGTTGTTGATGATCCCGATCTTGGTGTTCAAATCCGGTGCAATGTTCATGGCTACATCAGTAAGCGAAATCAGCTTATGATGATAAGCCTGAACCTCGAATAAAGCTATGTGCGAAATGACTTCGTTTTTCCTCAATCCCCATTCTTTGTTCAGGACGCCTTTCAGAAGGGTAGCTGTTCCGACATTGCCCTTCATCAGGATATCTGCTTCCCCGTAATGCACTAACTTCACGGCTTTTGCAACTGCTTCCGAATCATTCGTTTCATTGATGATCTCAAACTGGCTGATATCGATCTTTTTATTCTTTTCAGCGATTCTTTTAATCTCATCTGCATTTCCAACTAAAATGACATCAATGTATTTCTTCTTAGCTGCGGCATTAACTGCTTCCAGGGAATGTTCATCATGCGCTACTGCCAGCACTAATCTTTTCGTCTGTTGTTTCTTCCTGACAATATCATGAAGATCTGATAATTTCTTAAGCATGGTATTATTATTTTATTGAAAATTAATATATTCGATCTTACTGTTAAAAATATAACAGCGCAAAAGTACAAAAATTGTTGAAACTATGAATTCCAAATTCCAGCTTTCGGTCGGCGGTCGGCGGTCAGCGGTCAGCGGTCAGCGGTCAATAAAAATAACTTAATGACAACTTAATGACAACTTAATGACAACTTAATGACCACTTAATGACAACTTAATGACCACTTAATGCCCAGCATAGTATTCTATCATCCTGACGATCGATCTCTGGCACACCGGGCAGAAGTTATTAAACTTGATTAAATTCATTGAACAGTCGATGTAGGGGCGATAAACGCCCTTTTCCATATAGCCGGCACCTTCAAAAACGCCTGTCTTTCCTTTCCATTCATCCGTCGGTGGTGTTGGGATAGTGGTATCAAATGGTAAAAGATCTTTCCATTTTGATTCAAATTCTACGAGCGTGGTAATATTGGGCTCCCAGGGTTCTTTATCGACAGAGTAGACATTTTCCGTTGCTGAGCCCTGTTCGCTGTATTCGTCGCCCAAACCGGCGAAGGAATGACCTAATTCATGCGTAAATACAAATCCCGAATATTCATTGTCGACAGTAGAAATTGCATAAAAATTATAGACACCACCTCCACCGTAACGTGCATGGTTTACCAGGATGATGATCTGGTCGTATGGCACACTGGAAGCTACATCTCTGACTTTTTTGAAATCGGTTGTCATAAGGTAGCGGTCAGATCCGAAAGTGTAAAAGCTTGAATTCAGCAAGGTGCTTCTTGATAAGGTATCACCGGGAATATCGGTGCCTGATTCTTCGGAGGAGGCGATAACTGCCCGGATATTAATATTTTTTAAAAACTGTCCGTAAGGATCGGTTTTAAAAAGATAGCCGGCAAACCGTGCACAATCCTCCAGAAATTTTGGTATTTCAACATTTGTATATCCTTCAGGAAGAAAGACAAGATCTAATTTTTTCTTAGGATTACCAGATTTAAAGATGGTTTCGACCTGATAAGCATCTCCTGCTTTAATTTTCAGGTCATCTTTCTTTGGATTGATAAATGATTCATACCTTTTCACCCAGACCATATCTTTTCCTCTGCTGTAAAACTCAAGCCTGACGGTTTTTTTCGGCAAAGGCATCAGGAAACTTTCCGGGAAGTTCCCGCATTGCGATTTCGCCTCTTCAGTGGCCTGGTATTCAATAAAAAGACTTGAAAATCCCCTGGTGAAAATGAGCTTATCAGAAATGGAATCATATACCATTATTTTATTGGCGCCGTAGTCGAATGGATCTATCAGGTTTTTCCTTGGGCCTGCCCATATTCCTTCCAGGATCAATTCATCGGGCATGACATATTCTGCTTCAAAACTCCCTGAATGGTAATAATCGAACCGGAGCGTACGGTTTTTGAAATATTTGCCAAACTGGGCATTCGATGAGACTACAAGGGCAATAAAAAGCATCGTAATGGTCAGGCGCATAGGTCGGTCTTTGGCCCGCGAAATTACAAAATGTTAACCGACGAATTTACCCGTCGGAGTAAATAAAAAAAAAGAAGCCGTGCCGACTTTTGATACAGCCTCTGAAACTCGCAGCTAGAACTTGCCAAACTTAAATGTCACGTTCCCGTTAAAGCCGTTCATAAGGTCTTTGGGAACATAAGCCATGTGCGTATTGCTGGTATACCGGTAAGAAGCGCCGAAAGCAATACGGAAATATTTAACCAGGTTCAATTCGATTTCTACACCAGGCTCGACTACAAAATAGGAGTCCCAATCATAAGGATCATAATAGTCATCTTCATACTTATAATCATGCCAGGTATCATCGTTTAAAGCTACCCCACCTGCTCCGATCAGGATCGGAAAAGAAACGTGAACCGGGAAATTTGGAAAAACAATAGGCTCTACAAAAAATCCACCATAACCGCCTACCAGGTAATATCCATCGTTATATCCCTGATCAGCAGGCCAGTAACCGTCAATTAGAATCGAATTCATAAAGGCATTCCCGGCTAGCCCGATCGTAACATGATGATCAATTACCCAGCCGGCTCGTCCGCCCAGCGTCATAACATCCTCTCCATCGATTTGGGTATATCCTACTGACAAACCAGCATACCCGCCATGACTGATTTTGTTATCACGGTTGCCGAAGATTGTTTTCATCTCTTCATTGCTTTTGACTTTCTGACCGTAAGAAAATGCCATAAATCCTATGGTCATTATTGCTGCTAATAGTATTCTTGCTTTCATGGTAAAAAAATTAAAAATTAAAAATTATAAATTAAAAATTAAAACTCAGCACTCAGAAATTGTACCTTAAATGCAATCCAAAATCCCAAAAATTTACCCTTAGTAAATAAGGACCGTATAGTTCAAAAAATGGTTTAAAATCGACGGCAAGACTGATGGGAGCAGAATTAAAAGAGTATTCCATACCGATTATGCCATCAAGGCCGAAAGCTGCCCCTGTATTCCAATTCTTATAATCGTCATAATAATGATTATCGTTGTTGAAAGGATCATAGTTACGATCATATTTATTCCAGCGGACAAAACCAATATGGGCGCCACCGCCAAAATAAAGGAATGTGTTCTCCAACCGTTTTAAATTTAGTGGTTTCCTGACTTCAAACAAAATATATACCTGCGCCCCGCCATTCCTGAACCCGAGTATGCCTTCAAAAGCAAAGTTATTTTCCGTAATGGTCCTGGCGGTAAATCCGGTCGTACTCCCAAACCTGAACCCGGCCTGTTTTTGATTTTCCTGCGCCACTGCCTGTGAAAATGACAGGGCCAGGACAATCATCACAAATAATCTGAACATTATCTTCATTTCTTTCATGTCGGATATTAGTTATTATTTAAGGATGAATAACTGACCCTGAACCGGTTATTTTTGTTTCCACATCCGGGCTACCCATATAATAAACATTGCCACTGCCCGAGATGTCGACATTGAGATAGTCCTCCACTGTCAGGTACATATTGCCCGAACCGGTAATGGTGGCATTGCACTTCTGAAGTGTGAAGTCATAAGCCCGGATTGAACCCGATCCCGATATGCGGAAATCCCCCTGGTTTGCATTGCCCCAGATCTCTATTTCACCTGAACCGTTGATATCGGTTTCAAGCTTTTCACAGGTAAGACCCAGATCGATTGAACCGGAACCTGAAATGGAGCATTTCACCTCATTGGCCGTACCGGACATAAACATATTCCCTGATCCGGAAAGACTGGTTTCGAAATCTCCTGCGACTATGTCATCAGCGTGCATCAAACCTGAGCCGCTAAGTTTAATTTCAATGATATCAGTGGTGTGAACATAAAGCTTCATCGGGTAATTGTTCCTGAGATTATCCTTTGTATCAATAACAAGGGACGATCCCTGCATGCGGGTTCTGATCAGCGGAATGAGGTTCGATTCGGCTTCAAGGATCACTTCACTCAATCCGTCCTGGATGATGTAAACATCAAAATTTCCTTCATTGATCACCCGGTCGAAGGCAGAAAATTGACGGGTTTCTGTTATGACATCATAATTTCCTTCTACGCTGTGCCAATGGTCACAACCGGTGAAAATCAGCCCTGTCATCAACAGAAGAAGCGCTGGCATGACATTTATTGTTTTCATAAATTTTTACTTGATTTATGTTTTAATGATAAAGACAAAATGAATTAAAGAAGGTTACATTTTTATAAAAAATTAGGATGCCATTAGATAAATTTTTCCTGATTTTATATTGATGATCACGGGAACCTTTGATTTATCAGCCTTTCCGGCAGATATTGATGAGCGGAAGGATTTCTCAACCCCGGCCACCGGCTCTTCCTTCTTCGAAATGAGGTTTGCAGATGAAATGACCTCTGAACGATCATCCCGGGTTATATCAATCTCATAAAAATGATCGTCATCAAGATATAAGGTGATATCCGAATATTGAGAGGAGAAATCCATGCGGAGGAATGATTCTGAAATATCGAGAATTTTAAAATCCCCGTAATTTGTTTTAAGGTTGATTTTCGACGTCACCATATCGAGGCTTAAATAAGAGAAAAAAACATCGCCTGTCAGTACACCTGCTGATTTGATGTAGTAACGGTCACGTTTTGAATCCAGGTGGAGTATTTCGCAGGTATTGAGATATAACTTGGATGAACGGGTTTCAAAATTAATCTCGCCTGCTTTATCAAGGTTGAATTCAGCATAACCGAGTGAAATATTTGCATTCAGGATCTGATCAATGCTAACATTGCCAAATTCGACCTTAAGCCTTGTCGGGCCGCTGAAATTGTGCCCTTTCATATCTCCATTCGACAAATTGATGTCAACTTTCCCGGTATGATCGGTTGTGTAAATATTTCCGAATTTATTTTCAATCCTGACATCGTTTCCGGCAGGAAAATAAACCGTGTAATCTATTCTTGTACTGGTTCCGCTACTGAAAATCGTGCTGGCAACATCTGCCATTTCACTCCAGAAGTTGTTCTGTCCCTCGAAAACAGTCTGTGCGATTACGTAATAGGCTGTCGCTTTAAAATCGAAATCGATATAATCAAAAATCTTATCGACTTTAGCTTGTTTGTTGGAGGTAACGGAAAAATCGATCTCAAAAACTACGGAATCCTTTTCCCAGGGAATCAAATGGATATCCCCATACTTGTTGATCACCTGTACCTCCACGTTTGAGGAGATCCTGTAAGCTTCCCGGAGCGCACGACTGTTCTCGTAGGTCTGGCCGGTCAGCGAAAAACCGGTTACCAGGAAAGCGGATACCATCAGGTATTTATAATTCAATCGGTGTGTTTTCATGTTCTTTTTTATTCTGAGATTCGTTCGATTGATTGAGCAGAAGCAGCATTTCCTCCAGTATATCCAGTTTTAGGCGATAATTCTGGATCATGGCTTCTATAACTTCTTCATTATCTGCATTATCATTTAAATCTTCCTTCAATTCCGAAAAAACTCTGTCGAGGTCAACCATTTCGTTGTCTATTTCACGGCGCACTTCAGGATTTGAGGCCGTCAGCCGGAATACTTCATTTTTTTTTATGTCGATCTGAGAAGAGTAATAAGCTTCCGCCTCGATCAGTTCCCTGACCATTGGTGAGCCGGCTTCAGTGTTATTTCCCATAAGGTACCGGGAAGATTGTTTCCGGGATGCCATGTAGTCGTGGAAGAAATAGGATGCCACGAAAATGGCCGCCACCGCCGCGGCTTTCCATGCAATATCTTTCCAGTTGATCCGGAATACAGGTGGTTTAAAAGTGTCAACCTTCTCCCACAAGGCCGGGTCAGGTTCCTGATCATCAAATTGTTCACGATGATCAAGGATATATTTTTCTAATTTGTCAGGATTCATAGGGTTGAGTTTTTAATATTTCTTTAATTCTTACTTTGGCCCGCATATACTGGGTCTTTGAATTTGATTCACTGATGTTCAGGATTTCAGCTATTTCCTGGTGATCATAACCTTCAAGAAGATAAAGGGAGAAAATCATCCGGCTTCCTTTAGGCAGCCCTTCCATGGCTTTTTTGATCTTATCAGGGGAAAGTCCTTGTTCCTGTTCATCTTTAAGGTCATCTTCCTCTTCAAAAGGCGTCATATCATCAAAGAACTCTAACCGGGCTTTCTTGCGTTTGATCTCGTTGATACATTTGTTGATCACGATCATTTTTAACCAGGCTCCGAAGGTAGAATCGTGTCGGAAGCTGTCAAGCCTGCGAAAAGCTTCTGAAAATGAATCCTGCAGCATATCTTCAGCATCCGATCTGTCGTTCATCATGCGATAGCAGATATTGAACATAGCCCTTGAATACATTTTGTATAGCTGGTACTGGGCCTGCCTGTTCCCTTTTTTGCTGCGCTCAATGATATCCCTGCTGATATCTTCCTGCTCCACTTCGGTTTTCCTCTTTGGATTATTTAATGATAAAGACAATATAAAATTTACGGGGTTGCATTTTTAATAAAAGTAATTTTTTTATTTATTTTTGACCCTTCAAGTCAAAGTTTTATTTCATGATTTACAGGCAATTCATATCTAAAAAACTATGCTTTCTGAATATTAAGAACAGGGATGAGTTTCATTTCCTGCCTGCTGTAATAAAGGTTTAGTTCTGGTATCCTGGAGATAGTTCCAAAGTTCAAGTGTTCCAAAGTTCCAAAGTTCCAAGGTTCCAAGGTTCCAAGGTTCCAAGGTTCCAAAGTTCCAAGGTTCCAAGGTTCCAAGGTTCCAAAGTTCCAAAGTTCCAAGGTTCCAAGGTTCCAAGGTTCCAAAGTTCCAAAGTTCCAGTGTTCCAAATTTCAATTTTCAATTTTCAACTTTCAATCTTAAATTTATGAAGTTGCCCTTTGCTGAATCATATAAAATAAAAATGGTGGAATCCCTTTACCGCAGCACGAAAGCTGAAAGAGAGGAATGGATCAGAGAAGCAAAATACAATCTCTTCAATCTTCGGAGCGGGCATGTATTTATTGACCTGCTGACCGATTCCGGCACCGGGGCCATGAGCGACCTCCAATGGTCGGCCATGATGCAGGGTGACGAGAGTTATGCCGGTGCTTCTTCCTATTTTAAAATGAAGGAAGCGATTCAGGGGATCCTTGGATTTGAATATTTTCTCCCTACTCACCAGGGCAGAGCCGCCGAGAATGTTTTGTTTTCAGTATTGATTAAAGAAGGCAACATAATCCCCGGAAATGCACATTTCGATACCACCAAAGGCCATATAGAGTTTCGTCATGCCACTGCAGTTGATTGCACGATCAAAGAGGCTTATGACACTTCAGTCTATCATCCGTTCAAAGGAAATATAGATCTTGAAAAGCTTGAAGATGTGCTAAAGGCCAATCCCAACGGGAAGATTCCCATGATTATCGTCACAGTGACCTGCAATACGCCCGGGGGGCAGCCGGTTTCGATGGAAAACCTGAAGGCCGTTTCAGCTTTAGCACGAAAATACGGAGTGTTGATTCTCTTTGATGGCGCCCGTTTTGCCGAGAATGCTTATTTTATTAAAAAACGGGAACCTGGTTATGAGCATATTTCAATCAGGGATATCGTTAAGGAAATGATGAGTTATGCCGATGCGATGACCATGAGCAGCAAGAAAGATGCGATCGTGAACATGGGTGGGTTCATTGCTTTGCGCGACGAGAAGCTGTTCCGCCAGGCAAGTGTCTTTAATATTCTTTTTGAAGGTTATATTACTTACGGCGGGATGGCGGGCCGCGATATGAACGCCCTGGCACAGGGTCTTTATGAAGGGACGGAATTCAATTACCTCGAAACAAGGATAGAGCAGGTGGCTTACCTGGGAAAACTGCTTTCCGATTATGGCATCCCGGTACAGCAGCCTTTTGGTGGACATGCCATATTTGTGGATGCCCGGAAATTTTTACCCAAGGTGCCGAAAGAACAGTTCCAGGCTCAGAAGCTGGCAGTCGAGCTTTATATCGAAGGCGGCGTCAGGGGAGTGGAGATTGGCACCCTGTTGGCAGACCGTGACCCCGAAACAAGGGAGAACCGTTACCCGAAGCTGGAACTGATGCGCCTGGCAATCCCCCGACGGGTTTACACCAATAACCACATGGACTACGTGGCTGCCTGCCTTAAAAATATCTGGGACCGACATGAAGAGATCTTCACAGGACTGCGCATAACAAGTGAGGCGCCTATTTTAAGGCACTTTACGATAGAACTGGAAAAGGCATAGTTTAAAGTTTAAAGTGCAAAGTGCAAAGTGCAAAGTGCAAAGTGCAAAGTTATAACCAAAATCACAACTTTGCACTTTGCACTTTGCACTTTGCACTTTGCACTTTGCACTAATAATTCTCTTCAACCAGCTCAAAATACGCTTGCGGGTGCTTACATAAGGGGCAGTTTAGCGGAGGTTTCTTAGCTTCATGCAGGTATCCGCAAACCCGGCATTTCCATACCACCCTGCCATCCCGTTCAAATACCTTTCCTTCTTCAAGGTTGCTGTATAGCTTTAAATACCTTTCCTCGTGCACTTTTTCAACTTTTGCAATGAGCCTGAACGTAACCGCCACTTCTTTAAAACCTTCTTCATCTGCGATCCTTGCAAATTCAGGATAGAGTATGGTCCACTCCTCATTTTCACCTTCAGCTGCTGCTTTAAGGTTTTCAAGCGTTGTGCCTATGATACCGGCCGGATAGGAAGCTGTGATCTCTACCATGCCTCCTTCCAGGTATTTGAAAAATTGCTTTGCATGGGATTGCTCATTCCCGGATGTCTCAGTAAACAATGCTGAAATTTGTTCTAACCCTTCCTTTTTGGCTTGTTTTGCAAAGAAATCATAGCGGTTCCTGGCCATAGATTCGCCCGCAAAAGCTTTTAAAAGATTCTTTTCGGTTTGTGTTCCTTTAATAGAGTTCATGTGTTTTATAGTTGAAATGAATGCTAAAGATAGGGATTTTGTTTCAATTTTCAATTTTCAATTTTCAATTTTCAATTTTCAATCTTCAATTTTCAATTTTCAATCTTCAATTTTCATGTTTTATAATTAGTTTTGGGGATTAGTTTTTAAATTCTGCTAAAAATCTGTGTAAATCCTTGAACTACATCCTGTACCTGGTTATTGCCCTTATCCTCAGTTTGTTACCGTTTTCGGTTGCTTTGAGCAGTAGTGTCTACAGGTGTATCGTGTGGAAAGAGGCGTTGCGGATAGCTATGGTCTTTGCCGTTTTTCAGCTGGCAATGTTGGCGACAGGCTGGGCTATCGGTAACAGTGTCAAAGGATTATTGACTAATATGGCCGTTCCCGTGGCGGTGATGATTATCTTTATTATAGGGGTAAGGCTGTTTCTGGATTCAAGGCGGTTGGGTTGGGAACACAGGACCATTTCAGAAGAAAAATCAAGGATTTTACTTGGGTTCGCTTTCGTCATCAGCATTAACACGGCTCTTCTTGGCATGGGCATCGGGATTCTCTATCCTGATATCCTGATATTAGGTGGACTTGTTTTTGCAATGGTATTTCTGATGACCATTGCAGGTATACAGGCCGGGAAAAGAGGCATGATCAACCTCGGGCAAACCGCTGAGATGGCTGGTGGCGCAGGTCTTATTGTTATAAGCGTGATTATTATCCTTCAGTACCTGAAAATCTTGTAGATTTGTGTATGATAGAAGTCAGAATACAGAATACAGAATACAGAATACAGAATACAGAATACAGAATACAGAATACAGAAGAGTGGTATTGTGGAACGGTGATAAAGGAAACTTTGAGCTTTGAACTTAGAACTTTGAACTAATAAAATTCCCCAACTAAAACCTTAACCCTTAAAACTCAACACTTCGATGCCGATTGTCAGGATAAGTAAAGAATTTTCCTTTGATATGGCCCATGCTTTGCTGGGATACGACGGGTTATGTAAAAATATCCACGGGCACTCCTACACACTGGTGGTCACGGTCATCGGTTCTCCCGTTCAGGATGATGCCTCTCCTAAAAATGGGATGCTTATTGATTTCAAGGATCTGAAAAATATCATTAAACAGCAAATTATCGACCGGTTTGACCATGCGCTGGTGCTTAACAGCGTTTCGCCTGAGGACCTGCTGGATATGCTGATAAGGAATTATGACAAGATCGTCTTGCTTGACTATCAGCCTACTACGGAGAATATGATCGCTGACATGGCGCGACAGATAAAGGATCTTCTTCCGAAAAATCTGAAATTATTCAGCTTGCGTTTGCGCGAAACGCCGAGTTCTTATGCAGAGTGGTTTGCATCCGATCAATTAGCAATCGGACAATAATGACCACTTAACGACCACCTAATGACCACTTAATGACCACCTAATGACCACTTAATGACCACTTAATGACCACCTAATGACTACTTAATGACTTTTCAATAACGAGGCAGGATAATAAGTTTCTTTATAAAAACCGGACTTGAGTTATCAAAAACTGTCACAAAATAAATTCCGGGCTGATAAGTTGAAACATCCATAGTAACCTTCCAGTTTTCCATTGCATCAGTACTCACTACCCCGATATTTTCACCCAGAATATTGCAAATAAAAATTTGAATCGACCGCTGACCGCCGACCGCCGACCGCTGACCGCCGACTGTAAAGTAACTCGTCGCAGGGTTCGGATAAATCATGATCTCATGCTCCTCCAGCTTCTCCTCTATTCTCACTACTGTTTCCAACCATGCATTAAACAAGCTCTGCAATGAATCGATAGGTTCCATGCCTTCCGGAATGGAAGGTACATTAAGGTCGCAATAGAAACCACCGGTCGGGTCTAAAGGACGCGCCACCCTGATAAAGGCTGAAAGGGAAGAAGTTCCATTTTCAGTACAGCGGGTATCGGCGCCAACAACTTTTGCGCCCTGAAGTGCAGCCATCATTTTTTCCGCAAAGGAGCCTTCAGTATTGAGAAAACGGGCTTCAATACTGTCGAGGATCTGTTGGCCAAGGAGGATATTACCCTGGATCGCATAGTTAGGCCCGGTGATATGGTTCTTGTAATTCATACAGTTAACGCCTGTAAACCCTGCCGATCGGGTGTGCCCGTTCGAATCAAAGTCGACAACACCATACTGCCTTACGGCAGGGTTGTTTTGTGCATCGTGAGTGGAAAGCCAGTCAATGATTTCCTGGGGGCTCATTCCTTCTGCCATGCGGTTGTGGGCATTCTGCTGATTGGTAGAATTCCAGTACGACTGGGTATGGATAGCACCACGCCCTGGAATAACGTCACTAATGATAAGCGCACCTCCTTCGATCTGGTTTTCATCAATGCAGGAAGCACCGGCACTACCGATCTCGCCTGTAATGGAATCAACAGCGACAATAGAAAAGGTATCCTGTGATCTTATGGCTTGTGTCAGGAGGATTAACAGAAAAAAAGCGAGCTTTTTCATACTTAAAGATTTTCATATCAGCAAAGATAGTAAAATAGGAGAGGAAAGATTTCTCAATAAAAAAGGCTGCCTGTTAAAGCAGCCTGTTGCCAAAAAAATAGTATAAATGACCAATCCTGTAAGGATTAGAAAGAACTTACCGAGCTTTCATGAATTTCCTGCTTACCATTTCACCCTGGGCGGTCGTTATCCTGAGAAGATATAAACCCGCCGGCAGGGAACCCATTTCCACCTCAATGTTGTGCGTTCCGGCGTTTAAGGATATCTCACTGGCATCCATCAACTGCCCGGTCTGCCCGAATATGCTGACCTCTATGTTTACCGGCTTTTTAATGGTAATTTCAAGTTTAGATGCATCAGTTGCAGGATTTGGATAGATATCACCTACCTTATCTAAAGTAAGCTTCTGCTCAGGCACTCCAAAAACGATATTAGCTTCACCACCGCTAACCTGGACCTCCACATTCGCTGCAGGATGTTCTGCACTCAATGTGACCTGTGCCTGGATCGTATGAATACCCATGATTTCAGCGTGAATAGTATAAGTGCCAAATGCCAGGCCATCAAAGGAGAATGAACCCTGTTCATCAGAACGCAGATATGTCAGGGGATTACTGTCGCCATCCATCAGGATAACTTCCACATTGTTCATCATTCCTCTTGTCCCCAGATCTGACACAATACCGGTAATTGTGCCATTTCCACCTTCCACCGTGTTGCCGGCGATCATGAAAATATCGGCAGGCCAGTTCATGAGCGGAAGAATTGGCGTAGCTTCTTCCCAGGTCATGGAATTTATATGATAAGTAGGGAGATATTGTCCGAAATAAATCGATCCTTCTGTCAATTCAGCCTGTACAAAATATAAGCGTGTATTGTACATCGGTAAATCAGAGAAGAGATAATATCCTCCTGAATCAATCGTAGTCGATTGCACTTCAATGACATTTTGCATAAGTGTATCCATGATCATCAAATGTATGATGGCCTGGTCGGCAACCTGATTGTTACCCAGGTAAACAGACCCATATATACTGAAGATAGGTGTAACCACATTAATACCTTCGCAATAAGAGGCGCTGCATTCAACACCGTTGATGATTGTGGTGGTGGTGAGGCATACGGTATAGTTATTAACAGGATTTTCCTGGAAAGTATGTGTGATGGTCTGTCCAGTGCCTGTAGTGCCATCACCAAAATCCCACATATAAACAGAGGTAGAATCCGGGATGGTTGTCCCATTGTTCATGTAAACCACTCCGGTGAATGTAAAGCTCGTGCTGTCAAGTTGTTCATAGGTGAAATAATTGCTGCATCCCTGGTTCTGTGAATCCAGCCAGATCTGTGTGAAGGACTGGTAAGTACAACCCGTGGCATCAATAGTTTGCAATACTACAGTATACATTCCGGCTGAAGGGAAGGTATGTGTAACAAACTGCCCGGTACCGGTCACTCCGTCGCCAAATTCCCAGGTGTATTCTGTTTCATACTGACTGATGGTATAACCTTCGAAATCGACCGTCAGGCCGGATAAGTTTGTGGGGATAATGAAACTTTCACATCCGGACTGGTTTTGAATAAAGACTTCCTGGTAAGAGGTATAGAAACAGGAATCATTTATTGAATCCATCACCATTGTAGACAGACCCACCATATATATACCGACATTTCCCGGTCCCGGAATATATGTATGAGTTACTGTTTGCCCTTCTCCCGTTGTGCCGTCACCAAAATCCCACCAATATGACTGTGCATACTGGCCATTACTGAGAAATCCTTCAAAGGTCAGCGTAGATGGATCATTGTTATTAAAATTATAAACGAAATAGTTTTCACACCCATTCCAACCTCCACCGGTATAAACCATCTCGCAATAGGTGCTGTTGCAATAAGTGCTGTCGTAAATGGTAAGACATACATTGTAGGCACCCGGACCCGGAAAAGTGTGGATGGGGAACGCTTCATCAGAAAAAGTACTATCACCGAAATTCCAGATGACTTGTGTATAGTTGCCAATAGATTGATTCACAAAAGAAAAGGTGTAAGGATCGGCAGGATCAGTCTGGTAATAATAGAAGAAAGCCTGGCATTGGGGCGGTGCAGTGTTGCACAGGTAAAAATCCATAGGTGTCAGCGTTGCACCGGGAATGATCGCCTGCCCTTCGTAAAGATACTGCCCCTGGCACGAATCGAAGGTCATGGCCTGCACGTATTCATATCCTGAAAAGTTCGGCATGCTGACTACATCTTCATAATAACCTGATTGATCGGTGTAAACAGTATTTTGATAGGTAAAACCGGTGTTTGAACTATCGATCGTGATGATGACTGCCTGACCTGGCACCGGGATCACGTTATTTTCACTGATGATCATCACAGTACCGTAAACCGATACAGTATAATTTTGCGCTAAGGCTGTAAGACTAAGTAAAAGCCCCGTTAGCAGTGTTAAGACGATATTCTTCATGGTGAGCATTGTTTTTTGTGAATAAATCTATTTTTCTAATGCTAAGACACCAAACATTTAAAAGGTTGCCTTGTTCAGAAGAAAGAAAATTATTGAAAAATTAATGTTTGATCAATTTTTTAGAAATCAATATGTTTCCTTCTGTGTCTTTAATAAAGATTAAAAATAAACAATTTTTAAGTCCCTTAGTTGAAATGATGATAATGTCTTGTAAATCAGTTTTTTCAATTTTATAAGATACCACTTCACTGCCCAGGATATCGGTTATGGTGACAAATATATTGGTTTCCGGATTTTGATTGAAATGAATAATTAGTTTTTCATCAAAGGGATTGGGATAGATCATAATGGTCGGTGCAGAGGCTTCCTCGCCGATACCTGTAAAAAGGAAATATATCACGTTGGAAGTATCCGACTCGCAACCTGGTTCACTGGTAACCATAACGAAATAATTATCTTGAACCGGTGGATAAAACACCTGGCCTGTAGCTCCACCCACCGGGCCATTGCTGTCGAACCACTGGTTTCCTTCGAGAGAGGTGGAGATCAATGAATAACCTTCCTGATGAATCAGTGGAGTTTCCGGAATAGGGTAGGAGATGACCTCAACAATGGATGATACGGTATCTTCCCCATCATCGACGATCACTGAAAACAAAGTAGTTTCTTCAAGACTTGCGACAGGAAACGGGATTGTCGAATCATTTAATAGTGATGAAGGTGTCCAGGTAAAGTTATAAACTCCTGTTCCTCCAATAACATAAGCACCAAGCTGCGATTCTCCCGCACCGCAGAACTCATGAGGAATTGCATTGGCTAATGCCTTCAATGTACCGTTCAGATTGCATGATGGAAAGACGATATAATCGATCCAGCCCCCATCAAGTCCCTGGCTGTTCAAATTATCCTTCTCAAAGATCCATTTGAAAGTATGAAAGCCAGGTTGAATCTGATAAATATAGAATTGCCATGGTTGTTCTCCCGACCAGTAATCGATAAGATTATTATCGATGTAAAATTTCAGGAAATCAGAACCTTCTTCCGAAGATACCTTACGATAAAATGAGAGGTCATCATATCCAATGACATCCAGGGTAACTTCCAGACCGGAGGTCTGGTTGTCGTCGACATTGCCTGATTTGGCGGAATAAGACCCTTCGTAAGGATCGAGAAAATTGATTGCCCAGGATTTATTGCCGCTTGCCGACCAGTCGAACTTTGTCAGACTCCCTGTTTCCCAATCTTCCACTATTGCTCCGGCAGCGAAATTTATTGGAAAACTTTGCTGGTAAGCCCCTTCATTGGAAGTGATGTTCAACACCATCATCAGTAATTCTTCAAATGGACAAAAAAAACTGCTATTCATGGTGAAAGTCAGTTGAATACTGTCGCCGAAGCCCATGCTTCCGATATTAACTTCAGGGTTTGCAACGGAAATGAATTCAGTGTCAATATTCAGGTAAGCCTGACCATCTTCCATCATCATACCGCCCAGGTTGCGAAGGATAATGATGAGGTCAAAATTCTCTGCCGCGTCGATCCGGCCGTTATCGTTGCCCAACGGGTCATCAACAAGGCAATCCGCGACCAGGTAAATAACCTGGGGTTGTTCCGGCACTTCCACTGCGTCAAGGTCAAAACCGACATCCTCACCATAGGAAGGGCCATTGCCATCATCAACGATACGGATAAACCTGGCTTCAGTAATTCCGGTGGATGAGAAATCGAAAGAAGCAGTACCTGTACCTCCTCCAATTAAGACCCAGGGGCCGTCAATACCTGACGATGCATAGCATGAATAGCCTTCCGGATCACTGCCACCTTCGTGCACAATGATCTCGTTTCCAAGGCCATCCAGAATTTCATCCTGCATATCGAGAATAATCCAGCCTGACCTGCCGATGGAATAATTAATACCATCCGGTTCCCATAAAGCTGCAAATGTCTTTGCTTCATCGGCAAAATTTGTACCCGGTATCTGGCAAGCTACGACACGGTATGCGTAATGGTTATATTCCGTCTCCAGGGCAAAATTTAAAGTTGTATTGAAATCATTGATTATCAAAACGGTTTGGGTCATGGGTTGATAACCGTTGGCGATAGCCGTCACCGAATAGCTTCCGGCCAGAAGGTATTTGTGATAATCCCCAATGACAGGATCATTATAACAAGGATAATAATCATTAATGAAAATGGTCGCCGCAACCGGCACACCGGTGGTGGCATCAGTAACTGTCCCGCTGATGCCATGACCCGCACAATCGATCACAGCTAGCATCGCCGGCACATTTATGTCAAAATAATATTGTATCTGTGAAGGCGGGGGTTGTTTATCCAAAGAGATTTCCATGGTCCAGCCAATTGATCCCATTACACCATACGCAGCATCTTTTGAGCTTCCATTTATGGCGTACATACCCGTATAGCCCTGCTCGTATGGCAAATCAGGATAACCGGAAGATGAAGCATAAACACCGGCCAGCTGGTGAATATGGGCCTGGTCGGGACATGGGTCTGGCCTGTAACTCCAGGGATAGGCAAGAAATTCCGTACCGCTGTGGTAACTGGTGAAGGCAACAAACTGGTTTTCCATCATACAGGTCCTGATAGCCCGGGTTTCCACCTGTGAATAATAGTCAGGACTGGAACCATCGCCACTCCACATATAACCCCAGTCGCGGTTCAGATCAACACCATTACTGTTGTGCCTGACCATATTCACCCTTCCGTCGGGGTTGACCATAATATAGAGCCAGATTTCCCGGTTATCGATCAGGTAGGCGACATCAGGGTCAACATCATAACTCTCGCAAAGCAATTCCGCAAATCTTATCAAATTCTCAGGACCGCCAATCTCATCTCCATGAATCCCACCGTCGAACATAACTTCAGCTTCATTTTCATCGGTATTCACATTGTCGGAAATCTTTAATGCGCATAATTGTCGTCCTTCAACCGAAAATCCGTAATCAAACTTTTTACAGATCGCTGAGTAACTTATGCAAAGTGTGTTGATGGTTTGAATGATCTCATCATAAGTATGGTATTGGTCGCGGTTTGACCAGAAATCCCCGGAATATTCATTCAGGTCGGCCTTTAGGATTTCAAAATCAAATCCCATGGATTTTATGAATTCCAGTTCTTTGGGGGTGACATAAAGTAAAGCATAACCGGAATGAATGTAAATATCTCCGTTCAGATGGAGACGATTTAGATCAGCAGCTTCCCGGCCCCCATCGATGGCGACCTTGATTTCCATTTCACCCTGACGCCATGATCCCTGGCTATAGACTGATCCCGGAAGATTTATGATAACAATGGTAATTAGAAGCAATATCCTTTTCATCCCTGAATTAAGGTTGCGAAATATTCCCAAAATTACTAAAGATTATGCCCTGGCAGGGGATTTATTTAATGAATTTCGCAGTGACAGGCAGGTAACTATCGCGTGTCTGCAAAATCAATAAATAGACACCTGGTGGGATAGAAGCGGCAGGAATAAGGATATGACTGAAACCTGTTTCGACATTTTCTGTAAGGCTATAGTAATTTCTACCTGTAACATCAATGATTTTGATATCAACTGGCGAAGAAATGCCGGAATATAGCTTGATATGCAGATCATCCTTAACCGGGTTGGGGTAGATTTGGGTAAGGAAGATACCGTTATCGTAACCTTCCGGGATCATATTTACATTGGATCCAAAAACTGTCAGGTTTATACCTTCAACCAGCGGTGAGCTTTCGGAGAGCGTAAAGGTAACAGTTGTCGAAGGTTTTCCGGTTGCATCGGCGCTCAGGAAATAAGTATCAAAAGGAATGCCGGTGAATTCAAAATACCCCGAAGGATTTGGCCGTGTAAATTTTAAAGGGGTATGGTTTTGATCCGAAAGGATAACAGTAGTTTGAGAAATTGGCGGCATGCTGTAAGCATTATCCTGTTCAAAATTAACAGACCCCCTGATTATTCCCGGGCCCGCGAGTAATGGCAGAACAGGTTTGAGATGGATTTCGGCAGCATATATGTTTGATGTTGAAATGGATAGTAAATCTGTTTTTGTCCATGAAATATCATCGCCGAAATAGGTGGTAAAGTAATCGTTATAATGAGGGGAGCCTTTTGACAGCCCGATTTTAACAATATATTCTCCCGGGAAAAGGTAACCGAACCAATAATAACCGTATTCCTGGAAATAGTGGTCTTCCACAAAAATGATCTGTTGATTGACAATCCGGTAAAGGGAAGCGATGCCAGTATCCCCTACTATAACGGGATTGTTAAGCGGGTATTCGCCTGCATAGACCAGCCCGCCAAGGCTATAATAGTTGAGTGTGACTAAATCCATGCATATTTGGTCTGAACAACTGTTCGAATCGTTTTGGCCGGCAACGGTCAGGCAAACTTTATAAGTGCCCGGATCATTGTATTGATGAGAAGGCTGCTGTTCTTTACTGAAAGAACCATCGCCAAAATCCCAGTACCAGGAATTAATATTGCCTGAAGAAAGATCCTTGAAGTGGTAAAAGAAAGGAAAGCTGCTAAGAGAATCAGGAATAGCAGAAAACGCGGCCTTGCAAATCGTATCAGAAAAAGAACCTGCACTTTCACGGATAGCAATTTTAGTTGTAACATTTAAATGATTCTGTGCCGGCAGGTTTAAGGAAAGCAGGAGCAGCAAAAAAGCAGTTGAAAATATTAGTATGGTTTTCATAGTAAGAATGCTTAAAAGTTGTAACGGATACCGGCTTTCACCCCTGTGACATAAGGTTTCTTTGGTTTATAACCTGGTTGTTTGGCATAGACCGGACTGATATACTGCTCGAATGAAGGTTCCAGGTGCAGACTGAACTTTTTAGTAAAAAGGTAGCCAAAATCAATCCCGGCAGTGAACCTCCAGTTAGTGCTCAGCCGGGTAGGTATTTGCCGCTCAATATCGACCAATTCGGCATCTGAAATCCAGAAATCAACGGCAGGCTCCTGTTTATCTGCAAGTATCGAAAACTTTATCCCAATTGCTGCCGTGAATGAAACCCTGTTTTTCTGGAAAAAGGTGTAACCGAAAGATAAAGGAATATCGATGTAGGTATAATAATTAGTTTTATCGGAAATAGCATAATGCGGCACAGAATCATAGATTGCTTCTTCCCTGAGGATATATGTGACCTGGCCCGGGTTTCTGGGATCGGGCGCAAACGACACCACGCGCAAGAAATAACCAACACTGTCGTTAGTAATATAATTGACCTGGTAAGACCCGATATCCTCCATCCGGCTGAAGCCTAATCCGCTCATAATACTGAATGACGATATTTTATAGTGGATAACTGCTTCTGCACCAAGCATTTTATTATATGGATTAGGATCATATAAAACGATAGAAGGATTAAAATTCAATCCGGCTGAGATTTCCGCCTTTTTAACATAACCGTCTTCATATCCGGGTGAAAAGGCAGAAGTAAATGAAAAATCCGGCCTTAAGAGGATATCATACTTGAAAGATCCGGTATTCATCAATCCGGAAGGGCGGGATATCATCCGGTAATTCCATTTGTCAGCAAAAAAAGATATGGGGTCAGGTTCCGGCTCCTGGTTCTGCATAAGGGCATAATCATGCTGGTAGGCAGACAGTATCGGTTGAATGGCAGGATCCTCAAGTGGATCGTTAATGGATGCGAGGAACTGTGCTCCCGGATCGCCGGCAGGGTCGACCGGTTTTTCCAGGTAAACAGTTGGTTTAATCGAAAAGGTTCTTCCGGATATATCGGTGCCGGTATTTCCATCCCGGAGAATCTCACCGGGTGTGGTAGATTCGATGAGATATCCTTCGCGCGCACCGGCAGGAAGGTTCGGCTCTTTTTCATTCTGGTCATTGGCCGGGATGAGGATCCACGGCATCAATCCTGCAACCATCAGTAAAAAGATGGAAGTGATCAGGCCGGAAGGTCGGAATTTTGAAGGCGGGAATATGCGCCATTCGATTCTTCGCCAAAGACCGATAGAAGGTTCAACCTTATAACCGGTCATAGCTCCCCTGAAAAGATCGTCTATTTTGTTCCTGTTGTTCATACCGTTGTAACCCTTTTGATATGATTGTGTTGCAATAATGCTTCGATTTTTTTACGTAAAACTTTCCTTGCTTTTAACAGTTGGGTTTTAGATGTACTTTCTGATATCCCGAGCAGGGAAGCAATATCTTTATGATTGTAATTTTCAATTGCGAAAAGGTTAAACACCATCCGGTAACCATCAGGCAATTCCTGGATCATTTCCATCAGTTTTGCATGAGGGATATTCAATTCATCCGGGAGGTCATCATCTTCATCAGGATAATCAACAATGGCCGGAGCCTGGATAATTTCACCGACATCTTCGTGAAAGGCATGTTTCAGGTTGGATTGGTAGTTATCAATTGCGGCATTGATCATGATTCTTTTGATCCAGCCTTCAAAAGAGCCTTCGCGGCGGAATTTGTGGATTTGACCGAAAACCTTGATAAAACCATCCTGCATGACATCTTCGGCATCGATGCGATTCTTGCAATAACGCATACAAACACCCAGCATGACCGGGGCATAATTTTCAAAAAGCAGGCTGAAAGCTTTTCGCTTGCCTTCCAAACACCCTGCGATGATTTGGTCATCGGAATTCATCCTATTATACCTTTCAATAAACAAGACTATGGTCTTTGAAAAAGGTTGCCCGGAAAAGAGAAGAAAAAATAAAAAAAGATGACAATGATGCTGCTATTAATTTGATTTCAGGAATTTACCCGATATCATCACTTTATCTTCGGGGATTAGAAGCACCTGGTAGAAACCGGCAGGCAATTCCCGGACCGGGAGTGTGATCTCCTGGTCTCCGGCATATACCTGGCTTTCCTGTCTGTAAATAATCTTTCCCGACAGGTCGGTGATCATAACAGTAAGACCCGAAGATTTTTTAACCTGGAGTGATATCCTGGCCTGGTCGGTAACCGGGTTTGGGTAAAGAAGCAGCGCATTATCCACAAAGGCCGAAATATTTTCATGGATCGAAAAAGTAATTTCACCGGGATAGATCACCAGGGTTATGTTATTCGCCAAAGGTATTTCTTCAGAAATGGTCACATACATCGGGGTAGTTTGTATCCCGGCCACATCAGGGAATAGCTGATAAGTTCCGAAAGGAATATTGCTGAACTTGAAATATCCGCTATTATCCGATAGGCCACAAGTCTTCAAGGCTCCAAGTTCATTCAGGAGGATTATTTCAACATTTTCTGCCGGGATGGGAGTTTTGACAACCGATGAAGTATCATAGGATATCTGGCCTTTGATTTGTCCTGTTCCGACTTCTAAGCCTGCTGAAGGGAGGAGGGTGATATCACACGACCAGTTGTCTGTGTCAGCCAGAATTATTTCTACGGCATCATTCCAGTCATAGACATTACCAAAATAAGTCGGAATAAACTGTCCGTAAAGCACCGAAGCGCTTTGCAACCTGGCTTTGGTCAGGTATTTGCCTGCGGGAACCTGAAAGAACCAATAAACCCCAAGCGTATCAATCTGAGCAGTATCGAGAGGGATAAGATTTTTATCTTCATCAAAAGTATACAGGTAGGCAAGTCCCAAGTCAATCGGGAAAGGCGTGGCAAAAACTTGCCCTGCCATATGATGAAACTCTCTCAGGCCAACCTGGACCTGCTTGGTAATTGTACTGGTCTCGTAGCTGCCGAATTCAGGAGGAAGTGCATTAATAGTCAGGCTTACCATATACACTCCGGGCTGATCATAGATATGCTCCGGATCCTGCACAGTAGAGGTTTTTCCATCTCCAAAGTCCCAAAGCCACGATTTGACGCTGATTCCGATTGATTCATCCTTAAAAAGCATTTTCAAAGGATTTTCTTCCAGCGGATCGCTTTGTGGTGAAAAGTTAGCCTGCAGTTCAGTGTTGGCATCAGGATCAAATATGGAGAAATCAGCAAACATCATGTACTCAGTTTCCCAGACGAACCGGTAATATCTATCGAGTTGGATCCGGATGTCGTCAAAATCGTATACATAAACATTGATAATTCCATCAGCGGTATTGGTGACGAGGGTATCCCAGTAAAAGCCATTCACGTCTGTTTTGGCGGTGGCATAGTAGCCGAAC
>Ga0247841_10003366_pt1 | contig 29826 bp, 25 predicted proteins | sample LaCruzMarch2015__2_FD_192410 | JGI IMG/M metagenome (GOLD analysis project Ga0247841, IMG submission 192410) | Freshwater microbial communities from meromictic Lake La Cruz, Castile-La Mancha, Spain - LaCruzMarch2015_18m | ecosystem: Environmental > Aquatic > Freshwater > Lake | place: Spain... | reverse complement strand
TATTTCAGCCAGAGAAATTTGAACTTATTCCACAGATGCAACTTCCCGTGAAGATGTTTTAGTATCTGGTTAACATCAGGGAACTGGATTAAAAAGGCAATGGGTTCTTCTTCATGGTAAACGAACCATATCAACTCAGGATCAAGAAACGATTTCGCTTTTTCAAGACTCTTCTTAAGGGTGGCCACCTCCATTGGCGTGAAATTCTCGTGAAATTTCCAGGCATCATCATACACCTCCTTCATGTCGTGTATACATTTATCAGCCTGTTCATAGGTGAAGTGCCGGAATGAGAGTTCGGGTTTCCGCATGCACCATTCGGCAATTTTCCAGAAACGTTCGGGAAACGGTTTTGTAAGGTCGAGATGGTTGGATACCTGCTCAAAATAATACTGAAATCCATATTCTTCAAAGAACTTCCTGTAATAGGGTGGATTATAGTTCATTCCGAATCCCGGGTGCGTGAAGCCATCAACGAGCAACCCCCAGTTGACATCATTTTCACCAAAATTGATCGGGCCATCCATGGCCAGCATCCCGCGGGACGCGAGCCAGTTGCGGGCCTGGTCAAAAAGCATGAAAGCCGCCTCCTGGCTGTCGATACATTCGAAAAAACCCATCCCCCCGGTCGGCTGCTGGAATGTGTAAGCCTTGCGCTTATTGATAAAAGCTGCAACCCGACCAACAGCAACCTCCTTGTCATCAAAAAGTATCCATCGCGTGGCCTCGCCATACTGAAAAAAATTGTTGCGGGCAGGATCAAATACCGCTTCAATCTCAACATCCAGAGGCCTCACATAGTAAGGATCTCCATGGTATATTTTCTCCACCAGCTCCAGGAACTGCCTGCGCGTTTTTTTGTTGGAAACTTCGATTAATTTCATCTTGATAATATTTTCTTCTTACTTCATTTTCACTTATGTGACCTTTCCCCGGCCATTTTGCACCTTCTCCCTCCCCTCCAAGGGGAGGGCCGGGGAGAGGTCATATTATTGCGACCTGACGGTAAAAAAACGACAAACAAAAATACAATTAAAACTTTATCGTTATTACATATCTTTGCAGAGGAACATTGGCCAGGCATGAAAAAATTAGACGGTTTTATTTTAAAATCTTACCTCGGTCCTTTGGTAATGACCTTTTTTATCGCGCTTTTCATCTTGCTGATGCAATTCCTCTGGAAATACATCGACGACCTGGTGGGGAAAGGGCTGGAATGGTATATTATTGTAAAACTTTTATTTTATGCTTCCTCCACTTTTGTCCCACTTGCTTTGCCCCTGGCTATCCTGCTCTCTTCGCTGATGATGTTCGGAAATCTTGGAGAGCACTATGAACTTGTAACCATGAAAGCGGCCGGTATTAGCCTGAGCCGGATCATGAGGCCCCTCGTTATCGTTTCAATCTGCATCAGCGCCCTTGCGTTTTACTTTTCAAATGTTGTCCTGCCGATGGCCAACCTTAAATTCCTGTCTCTTCTTTATGATGTACGTGAGAAAAAACTGGCGTTCAACCTGAAAGAGGGTGTTTTTTACGATGGTATCGAAGGGTTTGTAATCAGGGTGGGCGAAAAAGAGAAGGATGGCAATACCATCCGTGATGTGATGGTATATGATCATACGAAACATATGGGAAACGTTTCACTTACAACTGCAGAATGGGGAAAAATGGAATTGTCGCCGGATAAACGTTTTCTGGTTTTCCGGTTGTACAATGGTGTTAACTATGAAGAACGGATCGATTTGCGAAATAACGAATCAACAAGGCCTTTTCAACGTACGGAATTCAAAGAGCAATATCAGATGTTCGATTTGTCGGCATTTCAGCTCACACGTACGGATGAAAACCTTTTCAAGAATAATTATGAGATGCAAAACATCAACCAGCTGAGTTCATCCATTGATTCCATCAGGCTGCAACTTTCGGTTGAACAGGAACGATACCATAGGAGCTATATTTCCAGCCTGCAGTTTTACGCCAACCTTGATACGCTGAAAAAAACTCCGCCTGTTGAGCTCCGGAGGTTTTATCCCGGTGTTATTGCCAACTTCAAAGCAGGGGATCGGAACAAGATTCTTGAAACAGCCCGGAATGCAGCCATATCGGCCAAACAGACCCTTGCAACCAATGAAAACAACCTTTATAACAAAAGTAAACTGATCTATAAACACCAAATCGTTTATCATAAAAAATTCGCCTTTTCCATTGCCTGTTTTCTTTTGTTTTTTATAGGCGCTCCTTTGGGCGCTATCATCCGTAAAGGAGGGCTGGGCATGCCCGCGGTGATCTCCACACTCTTTTTCATCCTTTTCTGGGTGATTTCTTTCGTTGGAGAAAAATATGCTGCCGAAGGAGTAGTTCCTCCATGGCAAGGGATCTGGTTTGCTTCTGCTGTATTGATGCCCATCGGTGTATTTCTCACCGTGAAATCGACCAACGATGCCTCTTTGTTCGATGTGGATGCCTGGGCCCGCTTTTTCACCAACCTGTTCCGGTTCCCTGAAAAAAGGTTATGAATATTCTGTTTTTGTGCAACAAATCACCCTGGCCTCCCCGGGAGGGTGGCCCGATGGCAATGAATATGCTGATCGAAGGTCTGGCTGATGCCGGGCATCAGGTGAAGGTGCTTGCAGTAAATTCCTATAAATACAATATAAGCGTTTCGGGCATCCCTGATGCTTACCAGAAAAAAACAGGGATAGAACTCATCGAAATGGATTTGCATGTGAAGCCATTTGACGCATTCTGTAACCTTTTTACAGGTGATTCATACCACGTACAGCGGTTTATTTCCAATTCTTTCCGGCAAAAAGTAATTTCAGTCCTGAAGGCCGGCGATTTTGACGTCGTACAGCTGGAAACTCTTTTTATGTGTCCCTATATCAGCGCCATCAGAGCAAATTCACGGGCCAGGATCATTTTGCGTGCCCACAACATCGAACATCTGATCTGGCAGCGCGTGTCGGAAGAAGCAAGGAATCCGTTGAAAAAATGGTATATCCGCCACCTGGCCCGGACCCTGAAAAAATATGAACAAGACGTTATCGGTGAGGTTGATGGAATAATGGCTATCACCCCAACGGATGCTGAGTATTTCAGGAAACTGTTGCAGGAAAGAAACCAAAGTAAACTCAAAGATCAAAAATCAAAAATCAAAACCACAAATCAAAAATCAAAACTGCAGGAAACAAACCTGCGAATTTCTTTTATTAGATCTCTATCGTTATTTGTCACTCGTCATTGGTCATTGGTCATTGGTCATTGGTCATTGGTCACTGGTCATTCGTCATTGGTCACTGGTCATTGGTCATTGGTCACTGGTCATTGGTCATTCGTCATTGGTCATTCGTCACGCGTCACGCGTCACGCGTCACGCTTCCATTCCCCGGCGATTATCGATCTTCCCTTCGGCCTTGATCCGGCAAAATACAACTGTGATGACACTCAAACAGAATTCCCTTCGCTTTTCTCACTTGGCTCGATGAATTGGATCCCAAACCAGGAGGGAATCCGCTGGTTTCTTTTCAATGTATGGCCCGATGTTCACAAACAATTCCCCAACCTGAAATATTACCTTGCCGGCCGCGAAATGCCTGCGTGGATGCTGTCGCTGAATCTTCCCAATGTGGTCGTTCTCGGAGAGGTGGAAGACGCATCGGTCTTCCTCGTTTCAAAAGCCATCATGATCGTCCCTCTTTTTTCAGGAAGCGGAATCAGGGTGAAGATCATCGAAGGGATGGCTGCCGGTAAAACCATCGTCTCAACCGGCATTGGCGCCGAAGGGATCAACTATACAAACCGTCACAATATTCTGATTGCTGATGCCCCCTGCGAGTTTTTTGAAATGATCTCCCTGTGTGTGCAGGAACCTGAAATTAGTAAAAAAATCGGGAAACGGGCCCGGAGCCTGATTGAGACAGAATATGATTCAGGGAATCTCATCCAAAAAATGGTTGCTTTTTATAAACAACTCGGGTGATAACGTAGATTTTTATATTTTTGCTCACTACTAGATATCCTCATGCGATTATTTTTTATTTTACCAAGGGTACCCTATCCCACAGAAAAGGGAGATAAACTAAGGGCTTTTCATCAGATAAAGCATCTTTCGAAACATCATGAGATCATTCTCTGTGCGTTGAATGACGGTGTGTTGCACGAAGATGCCATCCCGGTCCTGCACAAATATGTGAAAGCCGTCCACATCATCCCCATTTCTAAAATTACCATTGTCTTCAACCTGTTTAAAACACTTTTTTCCAATAAACCGTTGCAGGTAGGATATTTTTACAATGCCTCTTCGGCTAAAAAGATCAGGGATCTTATAGACGAATATAAACCAGATCATCTTTTTTGTCAGTTGATCAGGGTTGCCGAATACGTAAAGGGAATACCTATTCCCAAAACTCTGGATTACCAGGATGTATTTTCAAAAGGGGTTGAGCGAAGACTGGCCACCTCCCCTTTTTATATGAAACCTTTCCTGAAAATTGAATACAACCGGCTGCTCCGTTATGAACATGAGGCATTTGAGGCCTTTGATAACCGCATTATCATCTCGGAACCAGATCGCGACCTTATCCCCCATCCCGACCGGAATAAAATTGTTGTTGTCGCCAATGGGGTAGATATGGGATTTTTCAAACCAATGGAACTGGAAAAGGAATATGACCTTGTCTTTACCGGCAATATGGGATATCCTCCCAACATCAAAAGCGCCGAATTCCTGGTAAATAATATTTTACCGGAAGTTTTGCCTCATAAACCCGATCTGAGTTTGCTGATTGCAGGAGCCAGTCCGCATTTACGGGTGATGGTCCTTAAATCGGCCAGGGTGGATGTAAGCGGATGGGTTCCCGACATGCGCGAGTGTTATGCTCGTGCCCGCATTTTCATTGCTCCGATGCAACTTGGCACAGGGCTACAAAATAAACTCCTCGAAGCCATGGCCATGCAGATCCCCTGCATCACCTCGCCCCTGGCCTTCCAGGCTTTGAATGCCCGGGATGGGGAGGATATTCTGGTGGCCCATACCCCAAAAGAATATGCAGCACACATCCTGATGTTGCTCAATAACCCTGAAAAAGCCCGGCAAATTGCCATTAATGGTTACAATTTTGTTCAGAAAAACTTCAGCTGGGACACTGAAACCGCTAAGATTGAAAAGCTGCTTGAACAATGACCAATGACCAGTGACCAATGACCAGTGACCAATGACCAATGACCAATGACCAATGACGAGTGACGAGTGACGAGTGACGCTTAGCTATTCACAGTTTTGAATTTTGCGTTTTGATCTTTGAATTATTAAAGTATGTCCGACGATAAAAAAATCATTTTCAGCATGGTGGGGGTCTCCAAGACCTATCCGCCGCAAAAACAGGTACTGAAGAACATCTACCTTTCATTCTTCTATGGCGCCAAGATCGGCATCATCGGGTTGAATGGTTCAGGGAAATCGACCCTGCTGAAGATCATTGCAGGCGTTGAGAAATCATTTCTCGGTGAGGTGGTGTTTTCACCTGGTTATTCTGTTGGATACCTTGAACAGGATCCGCAATTCGACGACACCAAAACAGTGAGGCAGATCGTTGAAGAGGGAGCGCAGGAAGTTGTGAACCTGCTGAAGGAATATGAGGCTGTTAACAATAAATTCGGGGAATCCCTTACAGATGACGAAATGGACAAGCTGATCAAGCGGCAGGGCGAACTCACCGAGCTTCTCGATCAGCATGGCGCATGGGATCTCGACAGCAAACTTGAGCGAGCCATGGATGCCTTGCGTTGTCCTGATCCGGATTCATCGGTTAAAAACCTGTCGGGTGGCGAGCGCCGCCGCATTGCCCTGTGCCGGCTGCTGCTTCAGGAACCCGATATCCTGCTGCTTGACGAACCAACCAACCATCTCGATGCCGAATCGGTGCAGTGGCTTGAAATGCACCTCCAGCAATATAAAGGTACTGTTATTGCCATCACCCACGACCGTTATTTCCTCGACAATGTGGCCGGGTGGATCCTCGAACTCGACCGGGGCGAAGGCATCCCCTGGCAGGGGAATTACACCTCGTGGCTCGAGCAGAAATCGAACCGGCTTGCCATGGAGGAAAAAACGGAAAGCAAGCGTCGTAAAACCCTTGAACGTGAACTCGACTGGGTTCGCATGTCGCCAAAGGCCCGCCAGGCAAAAGGCAAAGCCCGTCTGAATGCCTACGAGAAGATGATGAGCGAAGACATCAGGGAAAAGGAAGAACGACTTGAACTCTATATACCCAATGGACCACGGCTTGGGAACATGGTAATTGAAGCCACCGATGTAGCAAAATCGTTCGGTGACAAACTGCTTTTCGAGGGATTGAGCTTTTCATTGCCCCCGGCCGGTATTGTTGGTGTAATCGGTCCGAACGGAGCTGGCAAAACCACGCTTTTCCGCATGATCATGGGCGCTGAAACAGCCGGCAGTGGCTCATTTAAGGTGGGCGATACGGTGAAGCTGGGCTATGTTGATCAGAGCCATACCTCTATTGATCCCGAAAAGACGGTGTTCCAGGTCATCTCAGGCGGCGCCGAAAATATGCAGATCGGAGGACGCACCATGAGCGCCCGCGCCTATGTGGCCCGATTCAACTTCAGCGGGGCCGACCAGGAAAAAAAATGCGGAGTTCTGTCAGGGGGAGAGCGTAACCGCCTTCACCTCGCCCTCACCCTGAAGGAAGAGGCCAATGTGCTGCTCCTCGATGAGCCCACCAACGACATTGATGTGAATACACTTCGCGCCCTGGAAGAGGGTCTCGAAAATTTTGCCGGTTGCGCAGTGATCATCTCCCACGACCGGTGGTTCCTCGACCGCATTGCCACACACATCCTGGCATTTGAAGGCGACTCGCAAATGTATTTCTTCGAAGGTTCTTATTCCGATTATGAAGAGAACAAGAAGAAGCGGCTGGGTGATGATGCGCCACACAGGATCAAATATAAGAAGCTGAAGGGGTAGAACGAAGTACGAAGTACGAAGTACGAAGCAGGAAGTACGAAGTACAAAGCAGGAAGCAGGAAGTACGAAGTACAAAGCAGGAAGCAGGAAGCAGGAAGTACGAAGCAGGAAGCAGGAAGCAGGAAGCAGGAAGTGCGCGGCAGTAAGGGCGCGGGAGGAAGTGGGATACGCAATTTACGATTGGCGATTTGGGATAATGAAGCATGATTGAGTCCGCTCCGAAAACTGCATTTCACCGCTAAGACGCTAAGGCGCCAAAATTAAGTAGTTGAATGCTAAATATTTTCGTCTTTGCGGTAAAAGAAAATTTTTGACTTTTCGGAGGAGGCTCATGATTTAGATTATATAAGAGTTGAGGGAATAATTGATAGTGTGAAAATTGGGAGTTGGGAGTTGGGAAAACCTGAACTCCGTAGGAGTTCAATTTTGGTAGCCACGGAAAATAATACCGCCCGTTTCCGCTCCGTAGGTGCGGAAATATTTTCAGAGACAAAACCGTGATTAAAATCGACAGCCGGTTATTAGATCAAACCAGCGCAAAGGCAAAACTTTCCCCACGCCGCCGGATGAATTATAATTTCCACGAACAATACAGCGACACAATGCAGCGAATGCTCAATGCAATGGAGCCACTGTCATATATCCAACCTCACAAACACGAAGACCCTGATAAACGCGAGGTTTTCTTCTCACTTCGCGGGAGAATTGCAGTCATCCAATTCGATGAATCAGGAAACATCACTGACCATACGCTGCTTGACCCGCTGACCGGGAACTTTGGCGCTGAGATCCCCGCACGAACCTTCCACACCATCATTGCACTGGACCCGGGTAGCGTTGCCTATGAAATAAAGGATGGCCCTTTCAGCCCGATCGATGACAAGAATTTCGCATCCTGGGCGCCAAAAGAGGGAACTCCGCTAACAAAGGAATATCTCCTCAACCTGCTGGCTAAATGCAACTTGCAAATCCAGCCATAGGGAATCAATCCGCCTGGCTCAGAATTGCCATGTATGTTCCCGCTGTGATGATACGGAGCTTATACAAAGCATACACATTGCTTATCCGATAACTGGATGAGACTTAGACAAGACTTAGACAAGACTTAGAGGAGACTTAGAGGAGAGTTAGAGAAACGATACAGTGAGGAAGGGGGGAAAAGACTCTTTCAAAACACAAGTTGGATGCTATCAGCTAAAAGAAGAATAGAATCAGGAATTCAAGCAGACAGTTGTTTTCCAACAGGATTTTCAAAGCAAACATACGAAATTCCAAGGTGAAAAGCAAGCTTTTTTTATAACGTCGATGACTATGAAAGTATGTATAGCTATTTCCGTATAAGACCATTTTTAACCCTTGACAGAAATTTGAAAAAATCTTGAACAGGAATAACAGGCATCATTCATTTTCATTTTTTTTGTTAAAAATCACCGATAAACTAATGAATTCAGGCAATTTGATATTGTCAAAATTGAACCCCCAATACTTTTGGGATGTTGACTTTACAGCATTGGATGAAGCCTTATCCTGCCGGTTGATCATTGAACGGGTTTTTTCCTTCGGTGATTTAAAAGAGATGAATCATGTGTTACATTTTTATGGAACGCAAACCGTTGTCGATGTGCTCTCCAATCTGTCATATCTTGACCCCAAAACATTAAATTTTATTTCAAAACTATTCAATAAACCCAGGGAAGAATTCAGATGTTACATGCGAAAGCTATCGAAACCCCAACACTGGAACTGATCAAAAGTCTTCAAACCAAAACCTATCTTCAGGGATTTTATCTTGTTGGAGGAACGGCTTTGGCATTGCATTTTGGCCATAGGAAGTCGATAGATATCGATCTCTTCTCCAACTTCGATTTTTAATGCATCCGATCTGCTCGAAAAAATCCATCAGGATTTTTCATTTCAACTTTTATTTACAGCTTCCAATACGCTGAAAGGTCATATTGGGAATATCAATGTCGATCTCCTGGCACGCCGCTATAAACTCGTTTCCGGAGTGGAAAAGATTGATGGAGTTGACATATTGACCCTGCCTGATATCATCGCGATGAAGTTGAATGCAATTTCCACCAGCGGACAGCGATCCAAAGACTTTATTGACATATACTACCTTCTGAAAAAATACAGACTGGGAGAAATGCTTGAATTCTACCAGGAAAAATACAACCAGCACAACATTTCCTTTATCCTTAAGAGTCTGATCTATTTCGATGATGTAAACCTTGCTGACTGGCCCGTTTTAATTGAGAACCCAAAGCTAAAATGGGGCGACATTACGAAGCAGATAGAGAAAGTGGTTGTGGAGTATGCAAATCAAAAATAACTTCGCAGTGCCTGAATGTTTCAATTGATGCCTTGCCGGTAAGAATCAATGTCCAATTCGTATTAATTCTCCAAAAATGATCCTTCCTGCCTGAGAAAATTGGTATCAGTCCGTCTCAATTTTCTATCTTTGCACAAAGAGATCCCAGTGGCTTCACAAAAACCATCCATCCCCAAAGGAACCCGTGATTTTTCGCCCCTTGAAATGGTGCGGCGGAACTATATATTTGACATTATTCGCAGTGTTTTCAAGGTCTTTGGCTATCAGCCCATCGAGACGCCTGCCATGGAGAACCTCACGACCCTCATGGGTAAATATGGCGAGGAAGGCGATAAACTTCTTTTTAAAATCCTCAATTCGGGGAATTACCTCGACGGCTTGCCCGAATCTGCATCCCGTTTTCCGGATCCGGCCTCACGTCTCTCCGACCTCACTAAACACATTGCAGAAAAGGGTCTCCGCTACGACCTTACCGTTCCGTTTGCCCGTTTTGTGGTACAGCATCAGAACGAACTGATATTCCCGTTCAAACGTTACCAGATCCAACCGGTTTGGCGGGCCGACCGACCGCAGAAGGGCCGCTACCGCGAGTTTTTTCAATGCGACGTGGATGTGATCGGCAGCAACTCACTGTTAAACGAGGTGGAACTTGCCCAGATCATTGATGCCGTATTCACCAGGCTCGGGATCAATGTGCTAATCAGGCTGAACAACCGCAAAATACTGGCAGGTATAGCAGAAGCAATCGGAGCCCCGGATAAACTGACCGACATCACGGTTGCCATGGATAAGCTGGATAAAACCGGCATGGACAAAGTGACGGATGAATTGGTCGAGCGCGGCCTCACCTATGCGGCAATTGAAAAACTGCAACCCATCCTTGCCCTGGAGGGAAAGATCAAAGATAAGTTTGAGACCCTGACCGCCTTTTTCACGGGTTCGGAAACCGGCCGCAGAGGACTGGAGGAGATGCGCGACGTTCTGGAACATTTGAAGGAGCTTAATCTGAAAAATAAATTCGATTTCGATATCACACTGGCCCGTGGCCTGAGCTATTATACAGGCACCATCATCGAAGTTAAAGCCCTTGATGCAGCCATGGGCAGCATTTGCGGCGGCGGGCGTTACGACGACCTGACCGGGATTTTCGGATTGCCGGGTATGTCGGGCGTAGGTATTTCGTTTGGCGCTGACCGCATTTACGATGTCATGAACGAACTCAACCTGTTTCCTGAAACTATCCAGGCAGCCACCCGCGCGCTCTTTGTCAACTTTGGGAAAGAGGAAGAAAAATATTGCCTGAAATTACTGGCAAGTTTACGATCAGCCGGGATTCCATCAGAACTGTACCCGGATAATGCGAAACTGAAGAAGCAGATGGAATATGCCAACCGGAAAAACATCTCCTATGTCATCCTGATTGGCAAAGATGAAATGGAAAGCGGAAAGATTACAGTGAAAGATATGCGTTCAGGAGAACAGCAACTGCACACCCTTGAAGAGGTTATAATATTACTGTCGTGACCAGAAAAAATGTAAAAAGAACCTGGGCAACTGCCATTTTGAGCGCCCGAAGCATGATTATCGGAGCGGAGAAGAAAGTTGGCAAGTTGGTAAGTTGGTAAGTTGGTAAGTTAAAAAATCAGCAACCGTGCTAACTAACTTGCTATCTTACCAGCTTACCAACTTACCATCTTACCACCTTACCAGCTTACCAGCTTACAAACTTGCCAACTTATAAACTTGCCAACTCAAAAATTATGACACTGATTATAAAAGGCGCTGGCCTGACCATCGAAGACGTTGTCAGGGTTGCCCGCCACAACGAAAAAGTAGAACTGGCTCCCGAAGCCATTGAACGTATCCATAAATGCCGCGCGATGCTCGAGCGGAAAATCCTGGCGCATGAAATCATGTACGGGGTCAATACCGGGATCGGAGAGTTTTCCGAAATGGTATTGAATGACGACCAGGTTAAAGATTTCCAGAAGTACCTGATATACAATCATGCTGCCGGAATCGGCGACCCGATGCCCCTCGACTGGGTGCGTGGCGCGATGCTCGGACGCATCAACGTTCATGCCCACGGCAATTCAGGTTCGCGGCTGGAGATTACCCAAACCCTCGTTGATATGCTCAACAAAGGAGTAACCCCGATGGTTTGCCAGAAAGGTTCCGTCGGCGCTTGCGGCGACCTGGCTCCCATGTCGCAGATCGCCCTGTTGATGATGGGTGAAGGACATGCCTATTACCAGGGGAAACTGCTGCCAGGCAAAGATGCGCTCGATGCAGCAGGAATACCGGTTCCGGGACTTCAGGCCCGCGACGGACTGGCCACCATCAATGGATCAAACGTACTGACGGCCATGAGCGCCCTCTACCTGTTCGATGCCAACAACTGGCTGAAGCAGGCGGAGATCGCCGCCTCGATGTCGCTTGAAGCCATGAAGGCAAACATGCGTCCTTACAGTCCGAAACTCCACGAAATCCGTGGATTCAAGGGTGCCGTTCGTAGCGCCGCAGCAATCCTGAAATGCGTTCAGGGAGGCGACCTGGCCGAAATGAAGGTTAAATGCAAGGTGCAGGATGCTTACTCCATGCGATCAACCCCGCAGGTGATTGGCGCCGCGCATGATGCGCTTGCCTATGCCCGTTCGCAGGTCGAAATTGAATTGAACGGCGTGGGCGACAACCCCATCTTCTTCCCCGATGAAAACCTCCAGCTGTCAGGCGCCAATTTCCAGGGTTCGCCGGTTTCGGTACCAATGGATATGGCGGGATACGTAGTAACCATGGTCAGTGTGATGAGCGAACGGCGTATGAACCGGCTTAACAACCCAGCGCTGAGCGTAGGTCTCCCGGCATTTCTCACCAAGGGCGCCGGCATGTTCAGCGGACTCATGCTCAGCCAGTACACCGCCGATATGCAAATCGTTGAACAGCGCATCCTTTCGGCCCCGGCATCAATCCAGTCGATTCCTGCTGCCGCCGACCAGGAAGATTTTGTATCCATGGGGATGAACACCGCTTTGAAAAATTTCCAGATCCTCGACAATGCTTACGGCATCCTTGGGATTGAACTCATGGCCGCTGCCCAAGCCCTCGATTTCAGGGAATATAAATTTGGCGCCGGCACATCCAAAGCCAAGGAGGTGATCAGGAAGCATGTGGCTTTCCTCGATATCGACCGCCCACTATACCCCGATCATAATGCCATGAAGGAACTCGTAAAATCTTGCGAGATCCTGGAGGAAGTTGAGAAAATGGTGGGACCGCTTGAATAATTACTAATGACCAATTACCAATGACCAATTACCAATCCAGTTGGATGTTTCACAAAATGGTAAATGAAAACGATCATGCGGATGTAAAAAGAAATAAGGAAGTTATTTTTAAATCCGTAATTGAATCCTGATTTTAATTTTCCGATTTGACATCAATTTTCTATATTCGTACCTTAATTGGTAATTGGTAATTGGTAATTGGTAATTGGTAATTGGTAATTGGTCACTTTTTCAACCTTAAAAATCTGACTTATGGAAGTCCTTGATTCTTGCCCCTACTGGCCCTTCCTTGTGGCCCTCATCGTGCCCATCATTATTTTCGGCATCAGGGTTAGTTTGATTGAGATTGTGGGAGCCTGACCCATGGAAGAAAACACCCTGTCACAGCCGACCGAAACCAAACCCAAAAGGCCGAACCTCCTTACAATTCTTTGTATTCTAACCTTTATCGGTAGTGGAATGAACCTGTTCTCAAGCCTTGTCATAGCCGGGTTTTATGATATTTTCGTGGAAATCGCCAAGGAATTTTCTGAAAAATTTAATCTGCCCGGGATCGATATGCTTCTGGAGACAAAACCACTGTTTTTTCTTGTAACCGGTTTGTTTTATGCTGGTTCACTCGTGGGTGCAGCTCTTATGATGCAATTAAAAAAAACAGGATTCCATATCTATACTATCTTTCAGATTTTGCTTGTTCTCGCCCCCATGTATTTTATGCATCTTTCTCACCCCGGAACCCCCGACCTGCTCTTCTCCGGACTTTTTGTGCTGTTATATGGTATGAACCTGAAATACATGTCTTAATCAATGGAAAAAGAAGAAATCCAACCCCTTACACCAGCCACAGTCAATCAGGTTAAACCCAGGCCGGTAGTCCTGACAATTCTCTGCCTCTTCTCATTTGTTTATTTTTCGGCGCTTTCCTTCCTGTTTTTTATGGGTAGTTTCTGGTCAGGATGGGTGACCCAGGTAACCAATCAATACTCCCCGCCTGAAATGTATTCCAAAAATCAGATCCTTTTCACCTTTTTAGCCGGATTCACGCTTCATCTGACAGCCTTAACCGGAACTGTTCTGATCTGGAAGCTGAAAAGACCAGGTTATTATCTGACCGGACTTTCCTGCCTCATCATTGCCTTTTATCAATCAATACAACCACAGATTACAGTTACAACCACCGTCACGTATATCTTCTTCCTTATATCCTTCGGGCTTTTTTACAGACGCCTTCACTAAATCATTGCCGGTATTTTGAGGATGATTGCCGCTGATAGGTTGCTTCCCTTACAAAAATAGAGACACATGAGTGTTAATTGCTGTTAATTTTTTATTAAATATTTCTTAATTTATTCTTGGTTAAGAATAAAGTATTATGTAAAATTGCAAAGCAAATCAATCCATTGTTGGAAAGATGTTATTATATATGATTCACCATGAGCGAGGAATTCTTTCCCCCCTCTTTAAAGTCTTTTATTACATCACTGATTATTAACACATTTACTAACAAAAAGCAAACTGTATGAGAAAATTTACTTTTTTCCTTGCCCTTATGTTCTGCATAGGGTTGCAAGTTGCCTACGCCCAGAGAACAATTACGGGTAAGGTCACGGGTTCTGATGACGGCTCCGGAATTCCAGGAGCAACCGTTCTCGTTAAAGGCACTGCTATTGGGGCAATTACCGATATCGACGGTAAGTTCAGCCTCGTTGTGCCGAAGGATAAAGATGTACTGCTGGTCTCCTATGTTGGGATGGTGAGCAAGGAAATCACGCTTGGCGCCGACAATGTTGTGAACGTTGTATTGGAACCCAGCGTGCAGGAACTTGAAGGAGTCGTCGTGACTGCTCTTGGTATTCCGCGTGAAAAAAAATCACTTGGATACGCAACGCAGGAAGTCAAAGGGGACCAGATCAGCATGGCCAAGACTGACAATTTTGTCAACTCCCTTTCCGGAAGAGTCGCAGGGGTGCAGGTGAAGACAACCACCAATATCGGTGGATCCACCAACGTTCTTTTAAGGGGTAACAAATCATTGACAGGCGATAACCAGGCCCTGTTTGTAATCGATGGTGTGCCTGTAAATAATGATGTTACGAACAGCACTTCCCAGAAACAGGCCGGTACAGGTTACGATTATGGTAATGCTGCATCCGACATCAACCCTGAAGACATCGAGTCGATCAACGTACTGAAAGGATCAGCTGCAACTGCTCTTTATGGTTCGCGGGCTGCGAACGGCGTTATCATGATCACCACCAAGAAAGGCGCAAAAGCTCCTGGTGACCAGAGAAAAGGTATTGGTGTTACATTCAACACCGCCGCTACCATTGGCTACGTTGATAAAAGCACTTTTGTTCACTATCAAAAAGATTACGGCGGAGGTTATGGAGCTTACTATGATGGCCCCGGTGGTTTCTGGAGCATGAGATACATCAACGATGATAATACGATCACAGTAGATCCGAAATCGGAAACAAGCCGACTGACACAATGGGTTGTTACATCCGAAGATGCTTCCTATGGCGCAAAATTCGATCCCAGTTTAAATGTATATCAATGGGATGCAGTTGATCCCCAGTCTCCGAATTTTCTAAAAGCTACTCCCTGGATTGCAGCTGAAAATGGTCCAATCACCTTTTTTGAAAAACCGGTTACCTTTGTTAACACCCTTGCTATTGAAAACGGTTTCCGTGGCGGTAATTACAGGGTATCCTATACCAACTTTACACAAAATGGTTTAATGCCAAACAGTAAACTGGTAAAAAACAATGTTTCGATGAACGCGTCCTGGAATGTTAACGACAGGTTAACTGTATCAGGATATGGCAACTATTCCCTGAATAAGGGTACAGGCCGTAACTCAACCGGATACAACGACAACATCTTGGGATCCTTCCGTCAATGGTATCAGGTCAACGTTGATATTAAACAACAAAAAGAGATGTATGATCTGACCAAACGTAATGTAACCTGGAACTATTCTGACCCCTCCGATGCTGTTCCAATTTACTGGGATAATCCTTACTGGACAAGGTACAAGAATTACGAAAATGACTCAAGAAGCCGTTTTATCGGCAACGCCGCAGTCAATTATAAAGTTGCCGACTGGTTAAACCTTTTTGGCCGTTTTTCAGTTGATACCTACTCTGAACTTCAGGAAGAAAGAAGAGCCGTTGGTAGCGTTCCGGGTACTTTTGGTATTGGAACCGGCCCTGATGGCAGTATCGGAAGAAGTGACCAGGGATCTGGCTATATGAGAAGAGATATCAGCTTCAGCGAGTTCAACTATGATGTGATGGCCAATTTCAACAAGGATTTGTCCAAATCATTCAACCTGAAAGCAGTTTTAGGGATGAACATCAGAAAGACCAATTACAGCCGGTTGATCTCTTCAACCAGTGGTGGTTTGTCTGTTGCTGACCTCTATTCTCTGCAAAACAGCGCTGGCCCGCTGCCTCTTTCAAAGGAACTTGCTTCCTCGGTCAGGGTAAACGGTATTTATGCCAGTGTTTCCTTAGGTTTTAAAAACTTCCTGTACTTAGACGGAACCATCAGAAGAGACCAATCCTCAACGTTGCCTGCAGATAACAATTCATACTACTATCCTTCAGTTGCAGCAAGTTTCATCTTTTCCAATATTATACCTGAAGCAAAATGGCTCTCCTTTGGAAAAATCCGGTTAAATTATGCTATGGTTGGCAACAGTCCTGGTTTCGATCAGCTTGTTGACAATTACTTGGTTTTATCACCATTCTACAATCTGACAACCGCAGTTCCAACCACCCAGAAGAATCCTGAACTGAAACCAGAAAATACCAAGAGTATTGAAGGTGGTCTTGAAATGTACTTCCTTGGCAGAAGGCTCGGTTTTGACCTTGCGCTTTACAAAACCAACACCATCAACCAGATTCTGCCGCTTCCTGTTTCAACCGCTACCGGTTACAACGTAAAGATTATCAATGCCGGTGAAATTCAGAACTCAGGTATCGAGCTTGCCATTCATGCAACTCCTATAAAAACCAAAAACTTCAAATGGGATATTACCTTAAACTGGTCAAAGAACTACAATGAAGTGAAAAGTTTACTTGAAGGCGTTGACAATCTTCGGTTAGGAAGCTTCCAGGGTGGTGTTACCATCAATGCGATGGTTGGACAACCCTACGGCGTTATCTATGGAACAGATTACGTGTATAACAACGATGGAAAAAGAATTATTGATCCGGCAAACGGAAGATACTTAAGAACAGCAACTTCTGATCAGGTTATCGGTAATGTAAATCCTGATTGGCAAGGTGGTTTGTTAAACACCCTTACCTATAAAAATTGGGCATTTGGATTTTTGATCGATGTTCAGAGTGGTGGCGACATCTTCTCACTTGATATGTATTATGGTTTAGCTACTGGTTTATATGAAGAAACTTCATATCTGAACGATCTTGGCAATCCTGTCAGAGATCCAATTACATATAATACCCCCGGCGATCCTACGAGTGGTTATGCCTCGAATAGCGGGGGATTTATCAACGATGGTGTTAATCCGAACGGACAAGTGAATGCAACCAGAATTGCAGCAAACAACTACGGCTCCTTTGGTTATTCAAGACTTCCAAACAAAGCCTTTGTTTATGATGCCAGTTATGTTAAACTGCGTCAGGTATCTTTATCCTACTCCCTGCCATCTGCCCTCTTAGCAAAAACTTTCATTACGGGAGTTACGCTGACAGCTGTTGCCTCAAACCTTTGGATTATCTTCAAGAACATGCCGCACGCAGATCCGGAATCAGGTCTTGGTGCAGGAAACCTTCAGGGATATTCGACAGGTTCTTTGCCTTCAACACGTGATTTTAGCTTAAACTTAAAACTCACCTTCTAATACAAACGTTATGAAAAATATATTTGCAATATTTCTGGTCTTCCTGCTGTTTGCCTCTTGCACGAAACTAGAGGAGTTAAATGTTAATACCAAAGATCCAACCAAGGTTCCGGGTGAGTCCTTATTTACTGGAGCCCAAAAGAACTTTATCATGCAAATGGTTACGCCCAATGTGAACAGCAACAATTTCCGTTTGTTTGTTCAGCAATGGACAGAAACCACCTACATTGATGAAAGCAATTATGACATCACAACCAGGCCTATTCCCGGCAACTGGTGGAATACCATGTACAGGGATGTTCTTATGAATTTCAAAGAATCAGCCAAGGTTCTGGGAGCCGATGGTGATTTGCCAGGCGATGGCGCAGGGGTTCTGAAGAACAAACAAGCTATTGTTGAAATCATGACTGTTTATGCGTACAGTGTCCTTGTTGAGACTTTTGGTAATGTTCCATACTCAGAAGCGCTGAATCAAGCCATTATCCTGCCAAAATATGATGACGGCCTTACTGTGTATAAAGACCTGATCAACCGTCTTAACAAAGCCATCTCCAACTTGGATCAGACCGAGGGTAGCTTTGGTGGCTATGATAATATGTATTACGGAGATGTGGCACAATGGTATAGCTTTGCCAATTCTCTCAAACTGAGAATGGGTATGGTCCTATCAGATGTCGATCCTACCTTGGCAAAAGCAACTGTTGAAGCTGCAGTTCCATATGTCATCGCATCAAACGCTGACAATGGCGCCATCACGTTTATGCCATCCCAGCCAAACAACAACCCCGTTAATGAAAATCTGGTTCTCAGTGGCAGAAATGACTTTGTTATTGCCAACACACTGGTAGATGTAATGAATGACCTGGACGATCCAAGAAGAGAGCTCTATATGACTACCAAATCGGGCACGGAAGATTACGTTGGTGGTATATATGGCGCTTCCAATGACTTCACTAAGTTTTCGCATGTGAACCCGGCCCTGACTGAATCCACATTTGAAGGAATGCTTTTTGACCTGGCCGAGACTGAATTTTTGCTGGCAGAAGGCGCTGAGCGTGGTTTCAATACCGGAGGAACAGCCGCAGAACATTACGAACACGCCATCAGAGCTTCTATTGAATATTGGGGTGGTGCATCAGAAGATGCCGATACCTACCTTGCACAGGCGGATGTTGCTTATGCTACCGCTGCCGGGACATGGAAACAAAAAATCGGGATCCAGAAATGGATCGGGCTTTATAACAGTGGCTTCGCCAGCTGGACAGCTTTCAGGATATTGGATTTTCCTGCACTTGTCGCTCCTCCCGATGCAGAAAGTGTTCTTCCGTTGCGTTTAACATATCCTACGACTGAACAGACCATAAATGGAGCTAACCGTTCCGCCGCAGCAACTGCGATTGGTGGTGATGCTGTCAGCACTAAACTTTTCTTTGATAAAAATTAAGTTTATTACCTATAAAAAAAGAGGGTTTCCCGAATGGAGACCCTCTTTTTTTTATCCACCCTGTCAGGGTCTATGACCCTGACAGGGTGGGTTATGTTTCCCTGATCCAGCAACGCCGCCTTATATTAACCCGGCCATCATAATTCTTCCAGATTGAAATGGCCCTGAAATTTTCTTCCAGCTGGGGATGCGTTCGGGCTATTTTTATTCCTGCATCAATATAGGCCCGGGTCAGTTCATGATATACCAGCGCCAGGACGCCTTTTCCCTGGTAATCGGGGCGCACGCCAATAAGGAACATATGGATGATATCGTTTTTTCGCATGGCACGCAGCAGGTGGATAAAGCCAAACGGGAAGAGTGATCCATGCGCTTTTTGAAGCGCCAGGGAAAGACTGGGCATCGTTACCCCGAATCCGACCACATCATCCTTTGAATCCAGTACCATCGAAACGAATTCAGGACGGATAAAGTCAAAATACTGCTTGGTGTAATTATCCATCTGCTCCCGGGTAAGCGCGGTAAAACCGTATAACTCCCTGAAAGCTTCGTTGTACATGGTGAACATCTTTGCGGCATAGGGCTTGATTTCCCTGGCCTTCCGCGGCTTTAACAAATGAAGATCATACTTTTGCAGTACGATACGGGTCATGCGTTCAACTTTTGCAGGAATTTCAGCAGGCACCTTGATTTCAAACTGAACCCAGTCGGTTGCCTTTCTGAATCCAAGGTTTTGCATGTGAACGTTGTAATATGGAAAGTTATAAATGGCTGCCAGGCTTGAGATCTGATCAAATCCTTCTGTCAGCATGCCTTCCGGATCCATATCAGTGAATCCAAGGGGCCCGTGAATGCCTGTCATTCCCCTGCCCTGGCCCCATTCCATAACGGTTTCAATCAGCAAACGCGACACCTCCAGATCATCGATGAAATCAATCCAGCCGAACCTGACCAGCTTTGTATGCCCCTGGGTAACCTCTTTGTGATTGATGATACCTGCAATCCTTCCAACCGGCTGACTCCCCCGGTAAACAAGCCAATATGCTGCTTCACAATAGGAAAATGCTGGATTTTTATCCTTACGTAAGGTATTCAGTTCATCAAAATTCAGCGGAGGGCACCAGTAAGGGTTATCTTGATAAAGTCGGAAAGGAAATTCAACAAATTTTTTAAGCTCTTTCCCCGACGAGACCTGTCTGAGTAGTAACTTGTCCATGTTAGAGCCAGTTCTCTTTTTTATACCAGGCCAGTGTCTCAGCAACACCTTTTTCGAGATCGTATTCTGCCTTGAATGCAAAGTCCTGTTCAAGTGGTGCAACTTCGCATCGCCAGTTTGTACTGCTCAGCACATTATATTTATCGGTGTTAAGTGTAGGAATGGATCCCCATAAACCAGCAATATTTTCGCCTAAGATGGCAATGGTTCTAACAACGAATAAAGGAACCGTGAAACGGATTGTCTTTTTACCCAGCGCTTTCTTGGTGATCCCGGCAAATAACTCTGAGGGATATTCTTTCCCGTCAGATACAAACCATCCCTTTTGTACATGGGGCGAGGCGAGCGCTATGAACGCAAGACGTACCAGGTCGCGCACATAGATGAAGGTAAGTATTTGCTTTTTGAAGCCGATATAGGGCTCCATGCCCCGGTTAATCGTTTGAAAAAAAACATAATAATCTTTTTCCTTTGGCCCGTAAACGCCGGTTGGCCTCAGGATAAGCCATGGGAAATTCTTCAATCCAATAATATAACGCTCCGCATCAAGTTTGCTCTTCCCATACAATTCGATCGGTTTGGGTTCGTCGGCCAACCGAACAGGTTCTCCTGTCAACGGGTTCCCGGGACCAAATGCAGCCAGGCTGCTGATAAACAGGAATTTTTCAGGAACCATTTCCTTTTCAGTCAAGGCCTCGATAAAATTAATTGTATTCCGGCAGTTAACATTGTAGAAATCTTCCTTTTTTTTCGCTTTTGTAAGGCCGGCATTGTGAATAATATAATCGAACCTGATATGATTTCTCAGGCATTCCGTCAGGGTTTCCATCACAGTTTCTCTTGTTGAGAAATTGAATTCCAGAAATTTTATCCGCGGATCCTGCAGATATGCACGTGAACTGGATTTGCGTATCCCTGCATACACCTGATAACCTTGTTTCAGGCCCTCTTCAACAAGGAAACTGCCAATAAATCCGCTGGCTCCGGTTATTAAAACATTTTTCATATCAGGACATTATTACCCACCTTATAAAAATAATTCAAAATGAAAAGTGCAAAGTGTAAAGTAGAGTCTGCTCCGAAAAGTCCGATCAACTGGATCCTGAGCGGAGTCGAAGGATGCAAGAACCTGATAATAAGGACACTTCGACTTCGCTCAGTGTCCGGTTTTCCGTTAAATTGCCTTTTCGGAGCAGACTGCAAGTATAAATTAAAAATGCTTAATCCAGCACCTCCGAGTCAAATGCTGCCTTCCATTGAAATTCTTCCAGATCGTAAGCGCTTTGGCATTGTCTTCCAGTTGGGGGTTTGTAACTGCCTTTTTAATGCCATACTTGATATAAGCCTTGTGCATCTCATTATAATAGAGTGCATTTACTCCCTTTGCATGGTAATCGGGACGCACTCCATTCAGGTACATATCAATGGTATCGTTCTTTTTCATCGCTCTCAGGAGATATAGGAAACCAAAAGGAAACAATTTGCCATTGCATTTCTGAAGCGCTTTTGTCAAAGAAGGAAGTGACACTCCAAACCCGACTACGTCATCATGTTCATCAATAACAAAAGAGATAAATTCAGGACGGACAAAACCAAAATATGCTTTTATATACATATCCACCTGCTTCTGAGTTAAGGCAGTATAACCATAAAGTTCGCTAAAAGCCTCATTCAGGGTCTGAAACATTTTAGGCGCATAAGGCAGCAGTTCTTTTGCTTTCTTGGCCTTAAGCACATGAAGCTTATATTTCTCCTGCACCAGGAGCGATAACCGATCTACCTTTTCAGGGATGGAAGGGGGAATTTCGAATTCGTACTGAACCCAATCGGCTGCTTTTTCGAAGCCCAGCTTTTCCATGTGTTCCACGTAGTAAGGATAGTTATAAATAGATGCCAGGGTGGCCATTTCCTCAAATCCCTTGATCAGCATCCCTTCATTATCCATGTCGGAAAATCCAAGCGGGCCATGAATCCCATTCATCCCTTTTGACCGGCCCCATTCCTTCACCTTATCAAGCAGGGTTTTTGAAACCACCAGATCATCAACAAAATCGATCCAGCCAAATCGAACCAGCTTTTCATTCCAGCGTTCATTGGCTTTGTTGTTGATTATACCTGCAATCCTGCCCACAATCTCCTTACCACGGTAAGCAAGCCAATACTCAGCTTCACAAAAATCAAAAGCAGGGTTTTTGTCCCTGCTCAAGGTATTCATTTCATCCATCCGCATCTGCGGACACCAGAATTTATTTCCTTTGTAAAGTTGGTTCTGAAAGGCAATAAACCGTTTTAGATCCTTTTTAGAGTTTACGGGTTTTAATTCAATAGGGTTATTTTGTTCCATCCGATCTATTTTGAGATAATGTGGAGCTTCTTCCCCAGTTTCTCAAATTTCTCCAACGCAATATCAACTTGCTCTTTCGTATGGGTCGCCATGAGGGAAAAGCGAATCAAAGTATCGTCCTTGCTTACGGCAGGAGCCACAACAGGGTTCACAAAAACGCCTTCATCCAGTAACATCCGTGTGATGGTCAGCGTTTTGATCTGGTCGCGGATATACAACGGAATGATCGGGGTGACTGTATTGCCGATATCAAATCCCAGTTTCCTGAAATTCTCGATTGCATAATGGGTTACTTCCCATAAATGTTTTATCCGTTCGGGTTCGCTCTTGATGATTTCAAGGGCAGCCAGCACAGCCGCTGCCGAAGCCGGCGTAGCTGATGCACTGAAAATAAGGGTTCGGGAATGGTGCTTTATATAGTTGATAGTTTCAAAATCACTGGCAATAAAGCCACCCAATGCAGCAAGCGACTTTGAAAAAGTACCCATGATAAGATCTACTTTATCAGTCAGTCCAAAATGACTGGCAGTCCCAGAACCATGCTTACCAAGAACTCCAATGGAATGCGCATCATCGACCATGATGGTTGCCTCGTATTTTTCAGCCAGTTTCACTATTTCCGGAAGTTTGGCGATGTCGCCATCCATGCTGAAAACACCATCTACAACAATAAGTTTGATCCTGTTGGGTTCACATTTTTTAAGAACAGTCTCAAGGGAATGCATATCATTGTGACGGAACTTGAGCACTTTGGCAAAAGAGAGCCGGGTAGCTTCAATAATTGAAGCATGATCGAGCTCATCGATCAGAATATAATCGTTGCGACCCGTTACGGTTGGAATAACACCGAGATTTACCTGGAAACCCGTACTGTAAACGAGCGATGCCTGCTTTCCGACAAATTCAGCCAGCTTGTTTTCCAGCTCAACATGAATGTCAAGTGTCCCGTTTAGGAACCGCGAACCTGCACAGCCTGTTCCGTATTTTTCAGTTGCCTTGATGGCGGCCTCTTTGATTTTCGGGTGATTCGTGAGACCAAGGTAGCTGTTTGAACCAAACATCAGCACCTTCTTGCCGTTCATGGTGACAACAGTATCCTGATCCGATTCAATCATTCTGAAAAACGGGTAAATACCCATCTTTTCAATTCGCTGGGGTTCGGTAAAGTGGGCTGCTTTTCGCTGTAAAATCCTCATTTGTCTGTGTTTCTGTAAAAAAATAGCGTGCAAAGGTACAAAGAAATTATTACATATGCTTATTTGCAAAATCGCATCCAGCCTTCAGGGCATTTAGGTTAAGTTCAATGATTTTATCTCCTTTTTTTCGGAAAATAAACCGGATTGCATCTTCAATTTTCCCATAATCCATGCCAAGAAATGGCGTGGCAGCGCCAAGGATCACAATATTGGCAGCCTTGACCGACCCGGTTTCTTTGGCGGTTACGTCTGCATCCAGCGCAATATGATGAGGCACCTTTTCAATCTCGTTCATGATTTTATCCATGTCGGGATAGTTCGGAATATTGTTAAAAGGACGCGTATTGGTGATGACCCATCCGTGACCTGAAAGGTAGGGCAGATACCGGAGCGATTCAAGGGGTTCAATCGAAATAATCATATCGGCCTGCCCGAACGGAATCAGATCAGAAGCTATTTCATTATGTGAGATACGCAGGTTGGACATGACATCGCCTCCGCGCTGGCTCATTCCATGCACCTCCGATTGCTTGAGAAACATGCCCTGTTCGAGCGCTGCATATCCTATGATAGAAGCAATGGAGATGATTCCCTGCCCGCCAACGCCTGCTAAAATGATATCTTTCTTCATGAGTTGGAAAATTTATTTATTCTTGAACTTGTCCCTCATCCGTTTGTCAATAGCAACGATACATTCGCGACGAGGGATGATCACTGAAACACCCGGGTACGCCAATTCTTCCTTCATAATGGCAACATTTTCCTCGTGATACTTTTTCAATGGTTTCAGAACACGAATGTGTGCTTCTTCAACGCCAAGGCCTTTGCAAATCTCCTCAATCTTTCCACAACCAGGGGAATCCTGTCCTCCGGTCATGGCCGTAGTTCCATTGTCAAGGATCATGACGGTAATGGGCGATTTATCGTTGATGGCATCCAGTAGTCCGGTCATTCCCGAATGGGTGAAAGTGGAATCTCCGATCACTGCAACAGCAGGGACCAATCCGGCATCGGCCGCGCCTTTGGCCATGGTAATGGATGCTCCCATATCGACACAGGAATTGATTGCTTCGTAGGGTTTTAGTGCGCCCAGCGTATAGCAGCCGATATCGGAAAATACACGGCCATTGGATAACTGGCTTAGTGTTTCACTCAACGCATAATAAGAATCGATATGCGGGCAACCGCTGCACAGGGAGGGGGGGCGGCCAACTACAAGATCGGGAACCGGAAGTCCAAAGGTATCCTGTTTGCCTAAGGCAACCGCCACGAGGTTCGGATTCAACTCCCCATCGCGGGGAAGGGTTCCATCAAGACGTCCTTTTACCTTAAGTCCTCTGCCGAGATAACCTTTAATTAATTCTTCAACGATCGGGTAACCATCTTCGATCACCAGGATTTCATCACATGCATCAGCCATTTTTTCAACCAGGGCCCTTGGCATGGGATATTGTCCAATTTTCAGCACCGGGTTTGGCACAACACGGTCGGCGAAATTTTCGAACAGGTAATTGTTAGCGATACCACATACTATGATTCCCATCGATTTATCAGGACCGTCAGTATATTTGTTGAAAGGCGATGATTCCGACTCAACAATGAACGCAGAATGATCTTTTAGCAGATTTTTGTATCGCTTTCTTGCAATATTGGGCAGTAAAACAAACTGCCGCAGGTCGGATGGCATTTTCAATTCATTTTGTTTTCTGACCTCCGGTTTTCTGATTACGCCCGATCTTGAATGGGCAAGGCGTGTGGTAATGCGCATTAAAACCGGCACCTTATATTTTTCGGAAAACTCATAGCCATAATGCACCATATCATATGCCTCCTGCTGATCGCCGGGCTCAAGGATCGGAACAAGTGCAAACTTGCCAAAAAAACGTGAATCCTGTTCATTCTGAGAAGAATGCATGGACGGATCATCGGCAGCAACCACTATCAATCCGCCATTGGCGCCTGTAATGGCCGAATTGATGAAAGGATCGGCAGCAACATTCAACCCGACATGCTTCATGCATACCATGGCGCGTTTGCCTGCATATGACATGCCGAGCGCCGATTCCATTGCTGTTTTCTCATTGGTCGACCACTTCGAATGAATATGGTTTTCGTGAGCGAATTTTGAATTCTGGACAAATTCGGTAATTTCGGTGGAAGGAGTTCCGGGATAGGCATAGATACCCGACAGTCCGGCATCCATTGCGGCCTGTGCAATGGCCTCATCGCCCAATAACAATAATTTCTGCATAGTTTAATTTAAAAGGAAGATCAACTTGTACAAATGTAAAAATATTTTCCCAATTGCCACTTAATCATAAATCCTGTTTTTGCTTTTTTTACTCGATGATTATGCCTAATTTTGCGTGTTATTCCTGAATTAACCAGTTGCCGAAAATGATATTGACCAAAGGATTATTGCCCTCCGCACTGCTTGTATTGCTACTCTCATTCACCGGACAGCGAAGTGTTGCCCAAAATGGGTCCATTCGTGGATTCGTTTATGAACAAGAGACCGGAGAACCTGTAATATTTACCAACGTTTACCTCTATAAGACAACTATTGGAGCTCCTACCGATGCCAATGGATATTTTGCCATCACAAAAATCCCACCAGGCGAATATTTTCTCATGGTCACCTACGTTGGATCCGATACCCTCAAAATACCCATTACCATCAAAGCAAACGATTTGCACTCAAAAAAGCTTTATCTCACCAAATCTACATTTCAACTCGATGAAGTAAGTATTTCGGCTGCCCGCCAGGATAAGGTAAGAGAAACACAAACCAGCATCATTAAAATCACCCCCAAGGAAATTCAGTCTATTCCAACCATCGGGGGGCAGCCCGACCTGGCCCAGTACCTGCAGATTCTTCCGGGTGTAATTTTCTCAGGAGACCAGGGTGGCCAGCTATATATCCGCGGCGGTCCACCCATTCAGAATAAAGTACTTTACGACGGTATGATCATCTATAATCCATTTCATTCGATCGGACTGTTCTCGGTTTTTGATGTCGATATCCTGAAAAATGTGGATGTCTACACCGGAGGATTTGGAGCTGAATATGGGGGACGTCTCTCTTCTGTAATGGATGTGACCACACGCGACGGAAACAAGAACCGGCTTGCAGGGAAGTTTGACATAAGCACCTTTGGCGCTAAAGCCCTGCTGGAAGGCCCCATTCATAAACAAAAAAACGAGGATGATGTCAGCGCAACCTTCCTTTTCTCAATCAAGAATTCCTACCTGGCCGAATCCAGCAAAATATTTTATACCTACATCAACGAAGATGGACTTCCTTATAACTATCTTGACATCTACGGAAAATTTGCAATCAATACCTCGAATGGCAGCAAAGTGAACCTGTTTGGATTCAATTTTACCGATAAAGTCAATTATTCAATCCTGGATGATTACAACTGGAAGGCTTACGGGGGCGGACTAACCTTCCTGGCCATCCCGGGAAAAAGCTCTGTATTGATCGAGGGTAATTTTGCCTATAGCTCATATAAAGTCGAAATGCAGGTTGAAAACCAGTCGCCCCGGTCGAGCTCTATCGCGGGATTCAACGGCGGACTCAATTTCACCTACTTCTTCGGCCGTGATGCTTTGAAATACGGACTTGAACTCGCAGGGTACAAAACCACGCTTGACTTTTACAACAGCGTAAACCGTAAAATCGGAGGTGATCCCCAAAACTCAACCGAAGTATCAGCCTTTGTGAAATACAAATGGATGCCCGGAAAATTCATAATTGAGCCAGGCCTCAGGTTCCAGTATTATGCTTCACTTTCAGAAGCCTCATTTGAGCCAAGGTTAGCCATCAAATACAACATAGCCAAAAATTTTCGTCTGAAAATGGCAGCCGGCATGTACTCACAAAATCTGGTCAGTACAACTTATGACAAAGACGTGGTTAACCTGTTTTATGGATTCATCACCAGCCCTGAAAGTTTGCCGAAAGAATTTGAAGGAGAACCGGTAAACAGCAGGCTCCAGAAATGTAACCAGGTTGTGTTTGGCTTTGAATGGGACCTGATGAACAACCTTTCGCTCAACGTAGAGGGTTATTACAAGTATTATCCCCAGCTGTTCAGTCTCAACCGGAACAAACTGTATGATGACACACCTGAAAATGCGGAAATACCCGATTATTACAAGAAAGACTTTTCCATGGAACAAGGCGATGCTGAAGGAGTTGATTTTTCGGTTAAGTATGATTGGAAAAAAATCCATTTCTGGGTTACCTATTCTCTTGGGTTCATTCATCGTACCGATGGCAAGACAGATTTTGTGCCGCCCTATGACCGCAGGCATAATCTGAATGTTGTTGCATCCTTTAATTGGGGCAAAAAATCAGATTGGGAACTCGACGCAAGGTACAATTACGGATCAGGATTCCCATTCACCCAAACTGCTGGCTTTTATGAGCAAATCACCTTCGGAAACATGGGTACTGACTATACAACCGCCAATGGAACCTTGGGCATCCTTTACGGCGATTACAACAAGGGCCGCCTTCCCTATTACAGCCGACTCGATGTTAACCTTAAAAAGATCTTCTTTCTCGGTAAGGGAACTAAATTGGAAATAAATCTGAGTGTGACCAATGCGCTGAATCAGCAGAACATTTTCTACTTCGATCGCGTTTCTTACACGCGTGTTGACCAGATGCCGCTGATGCCAAGCCTTGGCCTGAATTTCAGTTTTTAACTCTCCCCTAAAATATGTTTTCATTTTCCTTGCTCTCAGCAATTTCATTTGATCATGTTCCCAATGATCTTCGCGCAATTCTCGCAACCAAACCACCTGCCTCCGAGTCCAAACCAGCTTTAAAGGATATCTTCTCGTTCATGGACTTTACTTCGCTCGAAGGATCAGACAACCAGTCAAAGATCAGGAAGTTGTGCGAAAAGGCGATATCCTTTGGGGAGCAAGGTCTGCCGTATCCTGCTGCAATATGTATATATCCGCCCTTCATTGCCACGGCTAAACAAGCGCTGATAGGAACGCCCATCAAAGTAGCTACGACAGCGGCAGCATTTCCCAGCGGTCAAATGCCCCTTGCAGTAAAACTGGGAGAAATCAGTTATGCAATCAATGAAGGGGCTGATGAAATTGATGTGGTGATCTCACGTGGTACATTTCTCGACCGCGATTATCATGTCGTATACCGCGAACTGGATGCCATGCGTGAACTGGCCGGGAAACAAACCCTGAAGGTGATCCTGGAAACCGGAGAACTGGGTTCATTGGAAAATATTGCCATGGCCAGTGAGATTGCGATCGAAGCAGGCGCTGATTTTATCAAGACCAGTACCGGGAAAATTTCTCCGGCAGCCACTGAAGAAGCAGTCTACACCATGCTCCTGGTGATCAGGGAACACCACCGCAGGAAGGGGAAAAAAATTGGAATAAAACCTGCTGGAGGCATTTCAGAACCTGAAAAAGCGCTAAATTATTATTGGTTGGTGCATGAGGTACTTGGAGACCAATGGCTTACCCCGGAATTGTTTCGCATTGGAGCCAGTCGCCTTGCTGATCGCATCATAGAGTTTGTTTTATAAACTCAGGTTAAAGGACAACATCCAACAATATCAACTTATGCAGTTGAGTTTCTAAATCAAGAAATTTTAAACCAAAAAACAACATGAAAAATTATAAGATAAATATTGTACTCGCATTCCTGGTCATAACGTTCATGTTAACGGGCTGCACCAAGGAGGCGAATCCAGGTCCCGATCCAACCGATGCGCGGTCGGCCTTTCTTGGCAGGTGGACGGTAAATGAAACCTGGACAAAACTGACCTACGAAGTAAATATTACAGCCGATCCTGGTTCAAACGACGGCGTTTTCATTTCAAACTTTGCCAATACAGGCAGTTCAGGAATACCTGCAGGCGCCACTATTGCCGGGACTTCGATCGTTCTGGATGCGAACCAGGTTATTGGTGATGGATTAATCATAAATGGTTCAGGAAACCTCTCAGGCGCTAAAATAAATTGGAATTACACGCTGGATGACGGAGCAGATATTATTCATGCTATTGCAACATACACAAAGCAGTAACTATTTTTTTGCCGGATAACGTTTTTGCTTGTTCTGAATTTCCCGGATAACTTCTTCATACATTTTTGCC
>Ga0247841_10003362_pt1 | contig 29871 bp, 25 predicted proteins | sample LaCruzMarch2015__2_FD_192410 | JGI IMG/M metagenome (GOLD analysis project Ga0247841, IMG submission 192410) | Freshwater microbial communities from meromictic Lake La Cruz, Castile-La Mancha, Spain - LaCruzMarch2015_18m | ecosystem: Environmental > Aquatic > Freshwater > Lake | place: Spain... | reverse complement strand
TTATGCAGGCGGCAGGTGGGGATTGTGATTCATGGCGCGAGGCGCATGCGGCGTACCGTCAGCACTTGTACATTCAGGGCCGGCAGAAGGGATTGAATCCGGAAGGCCGACCGATCCGTCGTGGTTTTTTATTCATCTCTCGGAAGGGACCGGATTCGAATTCGCCGGCAGAAATCCGTCACGAACACTTCCAGGCATTGATTTCAGCACACTTTGTCTGTCCATGTCCTGCAGGGTAGGTGCGTTTTGCCAATTGATGGTGGGGAAAGACCATCCTGTGAGATGGATTTGAAAAGTTGCATAACCACGCGGACACCGCTATCATCCGTGCCCGTGAACTGTGGAGCAGTGAGCGTGGGGAGAAGAGACTGTAGGTCGTAGGACGTGGGACGTAGAAAGAAAGAAGGAACTCAGCGATTTCTGCGCGAGATCTCTGTTAAGGTTGAACGGATATCACTGGCGTCCCATAGGGTCGCCAAGGCTGTAGCAGTATAGCCTGCAGGCTGTTAGGCAAAACGGTTGAGAGTCAGAATTCAAATATCAAAAATGCCGTATCATGAAAACAAACAGAAATGCACATATTTCCTAATAGTCTGCAGCCTACAGCCTATCAACCTGCGTCCTATGGGACGCTAGTGAACGGATATCATGAGAATTCATAATACATTGACGCGGATGGTCGAGGAGTTCGTTCCTCTCAAGGATAATGAAGTCCGGATGTACACCTGCGGGCCGACTGTCTATGACTATGCGCACATCGGCAACTTCAGGGCTTATGTCTTTGAGGATCTTCTGCGGCGCTACCTCAAGTTCAGCGGGTTCAAAGTCAGACAGGTGATGAATCTCACTGATATCGACGACAAGACCATCAAGGGCGCCCGCCGGACGAATGTTTCGCTGAATGACTATACCAGGACCTACAAGGACGCATTCTTCGCCGATCTCAAGGCGTTGCGGATCGAACCGGCGGAGGTCTATCCGGCTGCCACCGACCATGTTCCCGAGATGATTGCGTTGATAAAGCGGCTTTTTGATGCGGGCTATGCGTACAAGTCCGAGGATGGTTCGGTCTACTTTGATTTGTCCAAGTTCAGTGATTACGGCCGATTGTCGCATCTGGATATGGCGAGCCTCAGGGCTGGAGCCAGGGTTGCGCAGGATGAGTACGACAAGGAGAATGTGGCTGATTTCGCGCTTTGGAAGGCATGGGACGAGGCTGATGGCGATGTTGTCTGGGATTCGCCATGGGGCAGGGGGCGGCCGGGCTGGCATATCGAGTGTTCAGCAATGAGCATGAAGTACCTGGGTGAATCGTTCGACCTGCATACGGGCGGAATCGACAATATGTTCCCGCATCACGAGAACGAGATAGCCCAGAGTGAAGCGGCGACTGGAAAGCAGTTTGTCAAGTACTGGATGCATTGCGGGTATCTGGTGGTGAATGGACGGAAGATGTCCAAGTCACTGGGCAATTTCTTCACCATACGCGACATGCTTGCCAAGGGATACTCGGGTAGGGAGGTGCGCTATGTCCTGCTTTCGGCGCACTATCGGCAGCCGCTCAATTTCACATTTGAAACGCTTGATGGCGCCAGGAGCGCATTGGCGCGATTGGATGAGTTCGCGGCTCGCCTTGCCGGAATTGCAAACGGTGAAGGCGCATTGCCGGCATGGGCTGAGGAGGGCAGGTCCCGATTTGTGGCTGCGCTGGACGAGGATCTGGGCATGCCGGAGGCGCTGGGCGCGCTGTTCGATATGATCCACGCCGGCAACAGGGCAATCAATGACGGGCAGGTCAATACCGCCGCTGCCGCCGCCGTTCTGGCGCTGCTGCAGAATTTCGACCGTGTGCTGGATGTGATGAAGAAGGATGATGAGAAGCCCGGGGCCGACGTTGTGCGGCTTGCTGACGAGCGCAATGCGGCCAGGAAAGCAAAGGACTGGAAATCATCCGACAGATTACGGGATGAGATTCTGGCATTGGGCTGGATTGTGAAAGATACGCCGCAGGGGCAGAAATTGAAGAAGAGACTTTAGACGGAACGATTCAGATGGGGCCACACGGGACCCTCACCCTGGCCCTCTCCCGGCGTACCGGGAGAGGGTAGAAGAGGGACGCGCGATGCGCTCACCAAATGGTGTGCCACTACAATCAGGAAGAAAGTAGTTCCCTCTCCCGGAGGGAGAGGGTTAGGGTGAGGGTCGGCTTGATCGCAACTGAATCGTTACGGCTTAGACCATAGACCAAGGGGAGAAGAGTGAAGCGGGGGACGTTCATAACTTTTGAGGGGATGGAAGGCAGTGGCAAGAGCACGCAGGCTCATCTTCTTGCCGCCAGGCTGAAGGCTGAGGGGTATGATGTGCTGCTGACGCGGGAACCCGGCGGAACGGGCATCGGCGAGGCTGTACGGCGGTTGCTCAAGCGCAAGAAGGCTGGTGAGTACGTCTGTGATGAGGCGGAGATTCTGCTTTTCGCGGCCAGCCGGGCCCAGCTTGTCCGGGAAATCATAGAGCCGGCGCTTAAACGGGGTGCGGTGGTGATCAGCGACCGCTTTGCGGATTCTACCGCTGTCTACCAGGGGATGGCACGGGGGTTGGATTGGAAGACTGTTCTTTCGGTCAACCGTTTTGCAATCGGAGGGACTGATCCGGATCTGACAATCCTTCTGGATGTTGACGTGAATACCGGGATGGGCCGGGTGGGTACAAGAAACAGAAAGAAGGATCGCATCGAGAGCGAGGGTGTGGGATTCCACAGGAAGGTCCGGATGGGATACCTGCGGCTGGCTAAGAAATGGCCCGGCAGGATCAGGATTGTCAAAGGCTCCCGGGGCACAGAAGAAGTGACAGCAGATGTATGGAGGATTGTGTCGGATGTCATCTGACGGTCTAAGAGATGCCGTTGCGTCGTTTCAGAACGGCATAAAGTCCGGCAAGACCGCTCACGCCTATGTTGTTGTGGGTGCGCCGCGCGGTGAGGCGCGTGAATTTGCGCTGAAGGCTCTGGACCTCCTGTATGGCGTTGAGCCGGGCAAGACTCTCAACCATGAGACGCATCCGGATATCATATGGGTTGAACCGCAGAAGAAATCCCGAATTATCAGTGTTGAACAGATCAGGGAAGTTCGGCGCCGGATGTCGCAGACAGCTTATGCTGGCGGATGGAAGTCCTGCATCGTGGTGGGTGCCGACCGGTTGGGCGATGATGCTTCAAACGCGTTCCTTAAGACGCTCGAGGAGCCATCCGGGAAGAGCGTGTTCTTTTTGCTGACCGGTCATCCGGAAGCCTTGCTGTCGACTGTAATATCACGATGCCGTCGTGTGGTGATCGGGAATGCCCACGACTCCGTACGGGAGAGTGTTAAACTGGAATTGGTATCCATTCTTTCCGGTAGTGTCGAAGGTGAAACCATTTCCGGCATTGTGCCGGCAAAGAAGTTGCAGGTTCTGCTGGAAGGCATCAAGAAAGAGGTCGCCGAGGAAGTCGCTGACAGTGCAGGGCCTGATGAAGATAAAGAGACACGTGAAGCCAGGATCAGCGCAAGATACAGGGAGATCAGGACTGCTGTTCTGAGGTTCATTATGCTGTGGCACAGGGACATTCTGCTGTGTGTTGCGGGTGCGGATGAGAAGTGCCTCCAGAACAGGGAATACGCAGGGCACATCAGGCGGGTAGCCGCTGCCGAAACCACGAGCACTGCCTTGATGAAGGTAGGCGTGGTTGAGACGATGAGGGAGCAGCTCGAGCGCAACCTGGAAGAAATGTCGGTGTTCGGGACCGGGTTTTGCCGCCTCGTAGAACATAGCTGAAAGGATGGTTTTCCATGCGTCAGGCGACTGTTGAGTTGCGAAAAGAAGAGCATCTTAAGTGCTCGATACCTGCGGAACTGGCGATCCGCGAAAGTGATTTCTGTGTTGTCGACTGTCGAACCACACAGGAATTCGGGCGCATTTCCCAGATATGGGATGCAGACGTCAACACCCAGGACGCGAAGGATATGCCGCGCGTGATCCGAAGGGCCACCTTGCAGGATCACTCAAAGGCTCAGGAAAACGCGCTCCATTTGAAGATGGCAACCGACTCGTGCCATAAGAAGGTCAAGGTTCTCAAACTTCAGATGAGAATAGTCAGCGTCCGGCAGAGTTTTGACAGGAAGGTGTTGACCATTGCGTATACGTCCGAGGAAAGAATCGAGTTCCGGGATCTAGTGAAGGATCTGGCCACAGAGCTGAATACCCGTATTGAGATGAAACAGATTGGAATTCGTGATGCGGCCGGTGTGGTCGGCGGAATGGGCATATGCGGCCGGCAGTTGTGTTGTCACTCGTGGCTGCATGAATTTGAGGCTGTTAGCGTGAGAATGGCAAAGACCCAGAGACTGTCGCTGAATCCAAATACCATCAGTGGCATGTGCGGGCGCCTGAAGTGCTGTCTGCGGTACGAGAATGACTGTTACGCGGATCTCAATGCGAGTCTACCGCGTGATGGCGCAATTGTGTCGTGTCCTGGGGGCAGGGGTTGTGTGGTTGAAAAGAATGTTCTAGCCCAGAAGGTCAAGGTTCGCATGGAGGACGATAGTATTCAGGAGTTTACAGCGGTCGAGGTCAAGTCCGTCAGAAACAGTGAAGGGTCAGGAAGACAATGAGAAAAGCAAAGACTCAATCTCCGAAGGTTTCGCTGGTAGTTGTTGGATCTGTTGCCTTGGATACGGTCATCACCCCCTCCGAGCGGAGGAGTAATGTTCTGGGTGGTTCTGTCAGTTATGCATGCCTTGCCGCTTCCTTCTTCTCAAAGGTCGGAATGGTAGGGGTGATCGGGCGGGATTTCCCGGGTCATGGAATCAGGACTTACACGAAAGCCGGTATCGACATCACTGGGCTTCAGAAAGCGGATGGAAAGACATTCCGATGGGCTGGTGAGTACGAAGCGGACATGAATAATCGGAAAACACTATCGACCGAGCTGAATGTGTTCGCCGGCTTTGAACCTGAACTGCCGGAATCATATCGGAACAGTCCGTTTCTGTTTCTGGCCAATATCTCGCCGGAATTGCAGATCCACGTTCTGTCCCAGGTCAGGAAGCCGAAATTTGTGGCGGTCGACACGATGGATTTGTGGATCAAGACCGCGAAGTCGTCGCTTGCCCGGCTCTTCAATCGTGTAAATCTGATCATGGTGAATGACTCCGAGGCGCGAATGCTGTCTGGCGAAAGCAATCTGGCGCGCGCTGCGTCCTCGATTCTAGGCATGGGTCCAGAGTATGTGATCGTGAAGAAGGGTGAACACGGCGCTGTGCTGTTTTCGCGGTCCGGCAGATTCATGGTTCCGGCATTTCCGGTCGATAACGTTCTTGACCCCACTGGCGCAGGTGACACGTTTGCAGGTGGTTTCATGGGCTTTCTTGCCATGAGCGGCAAGGTTGACTGGGATTCTCTGCGTCGCGCGATGCTTTATGGCAGCGTGATAGCGTCGTTTGGGGTGGAAGCGTTCAGTGTGGAGCGCCTGGTGGTGCTGAGGCGGATCGAAATTGCGAGGCGCCTTGCCGCATTTGAACGGATGCTTGCTTTGCCGAAGTAGGTCTGTGGTGTTCAGGGGCTGGTACTTGACCCATTCCAGGCAAGGACAATAATGGCTTCGGATCGCCCGGCTCACAAATTCGGTCTTTTGCCGTTGGCGGCTGACATCGCAGCAATCCACAGAAACTTTGGATTCGGGAAAGGAGTATTCAGAAAGGCAATGGATAGTGTTCCATCGGCGTGGCTGATGAGGAACCTGCCGGCGATAGAATTGATCGAAAAGAAGGGGTACAATGATCACTCCTTTGTGCGAAATCTGCGACTTGCCCTGAGGACACTGAATACGCGAATCGAGCCGGAGGATTAGGCCCGCAAATGACGAAGCTGAGAAGTGATCGATTCCGGATGCCGGCCGGTGAAAAGCAGATCATCGTTATAGTGCTATCCATGTTGTGCCTGGGTTCCCTGGTGCCCATAAAACTCCATGCCGGTTCTTCGCCGCGCATATCTGTCGAGCAACCGGTGATGGATTTAGGGGTGGCATATGATGATTCTGCCGTTGAACACTGTTTTGTCATTGAAAACCGTGGCGACGCGGTGTTGACCATAGGTAAGGTCATAACAGACTGCAATGGATGTCTTTTCTATGCTTTGGAAACAAACACGGTATCTGCCGGGAAGAGTGCCACGCTGGTTGTGACCCTGGATTCCGGATCGATTGAAGGTGAAACAACCAGAAACATTGTGCTACAGAGTAACGATCCTGAAACACCGATGCTGGTATTGAGTATTTCAGTGAAGGTTGTACCTCGCTACTTTGTCTATCCCAGAAAGTTATTCTTTGGCGTTACAGGGCGTGATTCGGCTCTCACCCAAAACGTGAGAATAGTCAGCAATACCGGCTTCAAAGACCGCCTCTCGAGCGTGGTGTGCAGCAGCAGTGTGTTTTCAGCCGTTCTGAAGCCATCTGCTGTTGACTCCGAATATGATCTTCAAGTGTCCACGACAGCACCGCTTCCCGAGGGCCGGACGTTCTGTGACATCTCGATTTCCAGTTCCAATGCATCTGTGCCCAGGTGTGTTGTGAGCGCGGCCGTATTCGTGCCGCCCGCGTTCATCCTCATGCCGGAGAATCTTGCGTTCAAAGCGGTAGATGAACAGCAGTTGCGAATTCTATTCATCAGGCAGCACTCGGATAAACCGGCCGTTCTGAGCGATGTTGTTGTATCGACAACAAATGCTACGTGTGAAATCAACATGGGTCCAGGCAACGCGGATTACCGGCTGTATGTTCATGCGCATAATCTCGCGGGCCGAAGCGGCGTAGTTGGGAGCCTTACCATCAAGACTGATGACCCTCTGCGCAAAGAGCTGTCTGTTCCGATTGAGGTGAGATGACGGTCCCCAATGAACAGGGGAGATTCTCGTGTACGAGTAAGAGCGAAAAGAAGGTGGTGAGTAGGGAGTGGTGAGTGGTGAATGGTGAGTGGTGAGTGGTGAGTGGGGAGTGGTGAGGGTGTTATGGGGCAGTCGGTTGGATCAGGGTGTTGAGGTTCTCCAGCCATGCGCGGTGGATACGCTCCGGGGCCATATTGAATGTGCTGAGAGACGCTTGTTCGAAGGATTTACCATTGACGATAGCCTCAAAGAACTGCCTGGTTACATAGTTGCCGTAGCGATCAAACAGATACCTCGTAAATAGCATTGATTCGAGATAGGCGAGGCGGATCATATCTGGATTCCCTGAGTTGAAAAGCGGATCGGTTTCCCAGAGTGGAACAAGGCTTTTCATTCCATTGTTCCGCAGAAAAGCCAGCTCTTCTGCGGTGAATGATTTGTCGGATGCCGCAACCTGGGCAAGTCCCTCATTGATCCATAGCGGGACTTTTGACCCCAAGACACTGTTTACGAGGGCGTGTGTGTACTCGTGACGGATGACCTGCTTCAGTGTGTCATCGTCGCTTTCGATATCAGTGACAGACACCCTGATTTTGCCGTCGAAGCGGGCGACAGTCCATTCGGGGGCGGAAGTTATGGCCTTAAACTGATCCTTGGAACAGATCATCACAGTCAACTGACCGCGCGGCCAGCATTCCAGTTTCTGGCCAACCTCCCTGTAGGCATCGTCGAGTATTTTCGATACTTTCCAGGAAAGGGTTTCGTTTGTTTCCGTTTCATACTGGATTAGAAAATGAGACCGATCTTTTGCGCCAAAGCCCTTTGTCTGTGTCATTTCCCTCTGCACCTGGGCGATCCTGCCGGATAAGCCTTCGGTATCAGGTTTGAGCAGGAGAGCCTTGCTCCAGTGTTCGACGGCGTTTGAGTAATCGTTCTTCCGGTAATAGATATCGCCGAGCAGGGCGCACGATTCGAAATTGCATGGATCCAATTCCACCGCACGCTTGCGAAGAGCCATGGCTTTATCGTCATGCTCTCGCTTTTCCAGATAAAGTGATTCCCGCAGCATAATCCTGCACATATTGGTGACGAGTGACCTGTTTGCGGGTTGCAACTGCATTGCCTCTGAAAGCAGGGATTGTGCGGCAGCAAAGTCATCGCCGTCGGCCTTTCGCAGCCCTAGATTATTACATAATACGGCGAGTGTCGCCCTGATTGCATTGTTTGAGCCGTTTAGCGCAAAAGCTCTACGCTCAAGATCTGTGGCCTTGAGAAAATCACCGGCATCAGCCCGTTGGGCTGCAAACTCGTGCCAGGCCGATGCAAGATTGGCTTTCAGTGTAGGGTTTGACGGATAACGCCGCAATGCCTTGGCGAAAACGGTGGTTGCTTCCTCGAACCTGTTGCTATCTATGAGTTCAAGGCCAGTGATGTTAAGATCGTATGCGGATTGAGAAGCCCCGAGCGCGCTGCTGCACAGCAGCAAGACTGCTGCTGTGGTTTGTGCGAAGCTGCGCGAGTTTGCCCTGTCTGACACTTGCGCCGCTATTCCTAGTGTCCGCCGGAAACCTTCAGTCCGGTCAGGGATTCCGCCTTGCTGAGCTTTGGCCAGACGAACCCATAGAATGCCACGAAAGCAAAGCAGACCAGGGGAACGATGAACCCGCGGGACATATCGTATTTATCTGCCACATGGCCCATGAGCTTTGGCAGGATCGCGCCGCCCATGATTGCCATGACGATGAAAGCAGAGGCTTTCTTGGCTCGGACGCCAAGACCGAAAATGCCCAGTGCGAAGATGGTCGGGAACATGATCGACATGAAGAAGTAACTGAGGAAGACACAAGCCACGGAAAGCCATCCGAGTTTGCAGAAAATGAGGCCGCAGCAGATGACGTTCAACACGCCGTACAACCCCAGCACTTTGTGCGCCGCAAACTTCTTCAGGAGGAACGAACCGATAACCCTTCCTGACAGGAAGCAAGCAAACCCGAGCGATGCCAGGTTGGCAGCACCCTGGTTGCTTATTGCCAGGACTCCAGCCTTGTTGAGTTCGAACCACTTATTGAAGAGATCAGTATGCCATGATGCCGGAATAGCCGGCACCTCGGCTGTCATGTAGTTAATGAAGAAGCTGAAGATGCCTGCCTGCGCTGCGACGTACAGAAACTGCGCCGCCACTGCCATCACGAAATGCGGATGCTTCCATATCGAATGGGAGGCACTGGGCGTGGAATCATCCAGATGGTAGTCATCCTCTGTCTTGATGTCGGGGATATAGGCGAAACGGAAGACTATGGCCAGCAGAACAACAACTACCGCTACGATGACATAGGGAATATAGAGCGTTTGACTGCCTGTGCTGACGCCGGCGGCGTCCTTTGAGTAGAAGAACATGCCGCCGATGATCGGACCGAAGATCCAGCCAACTCCGTTACACGACTGCGCAAGGTTGATGCGCGTCGCGGCATATCGCGAAGGACCGAGAACCGTTGTGTATGGATTTGCTATTGTTTCAAGAAAGGTGAGCCCGGCAGCAATCGCGCATACCCCGACAAGGTAGCCTACAAAGGCCGTGTTTGCTGATACGACTCCAGCATGGGCCAGGGCGTTGATCTTTGTGGCTGGTATGAACCAGAATCCACCCGCTGCGACCATGAGCAGACCGGTGATAATACCACCTTTGTAGCCGAGCTTGATAGCGAGCCATCCTGCCGGGAGGGCCATCAGGAAGTATCCGAGGTAATGGGCGAACTGCACCCAGGCTGATTGTGACTTCGTCAGGCCGAGTTCGTCCTGGAAGTGTTTGTCCATTACGTCAATCATGCCATTGCAGACCCCCCAGAGGAGGAAAAGCGAACTGACAAGGATAAAGGTGATCAGGACGTTCCTGCCTTCATTTGTGACAAACATACCCTGCTTCTCTGTGCTCATGGCATTCCCTTCGCTTTTTGGTTTTTCCGGGACGTTTGATGCGCGTCAAAATTATTCCAGTTGCTCCTGTGCGACTGACAGTCCGCATATTTATCGAAAAGGTGATTCATGTGCAAGCCCTTTAGCAGTCCTTGTGCGGGTTGAGACTGGTGGATTCAGAACAACTTGTTCTTGAGTGCGGCATTGTGGTTGGCTATCTATTGGTTGTCCGCCGGTTATGTATGTGTATCTTGTTTCAGAGGTGTGTGAAATGAATCCGAGCATCGGTAGTGAAGAGGCGATTCATGGCCGCAGATTCAGCGAGGTGCATGGAGGCTATTTCGCTGATCCGCTGGTTGCAGGACCGCTGGTGGATACGGTGGAAAGTGCCGCATTGGGACAGAGGCCGAACGTTATCGTGGATCTTGGAGGAGGGACAGGGTATCTCTTGACGCAAATGACATCGCGTCTTGCCGGATCCAATGCAAGGCTTATCAACATTGACTGCTCCGGCAGTCAGCTTGCAGTGTCTGGAGGAGCCGGCATCAATTCTTTAGCCTTGTCCGTGAGGGATTTCAAGCGCTGCGACATTGCGGGAGCCAATGAGAGGGTCCTGTTCATGATGCGGTCGGTTTTACACTATTTTGCGGAGGAGGATCTCCTGACGCTGCTTGCTCATCTCAGGGAACAGGCGCTGAAAGATGAGATCTTTGTGCATCAGAGCGCATCGTTCGAGGAGTCAGACGATGCCGCCTGCATTAACGCATTGTACAGGCGGATGCGAACAGGCAAATGGTTTACAACCGTGGGCGACATGGAGGATCGTCTGAAGCATGCGGGATGGAATGTGAGAGTGTCATTTCCGGCTCCAACACTGCATCTTGCGTCGAATGACCTTGCGGTGCGATATGGTCTCAATGGTCATGATCTGGACTGCATACGGGACGCGATGAAAGTCGAGTTTGGGGAGAGACCCGGTTTGTTTGAGTGTTCTCCGGCGGGATTCTCGGCGAGGCTGCATTACCGGATCTACACATGTGTCGCTTCGTGATGGTGAGTGATGGCTGCGTTGGTGCGGCATTAAGAAAGTGGAACTGCAATTGCCTGGATTTGGGGCTGCAGCAACGGCTTGACATGACACCTGAGGAAATGCAAAGTAGGCCCCTTAGTGACGGATTCTGTATCGGGATGTTGTGCGTCCTATTTGGACAGGGATGAATCAGTGTGTGGTGGTGACATATGGCAATGAACACGATAATCAGGCCGAAGAAGTTCTTCCTGAAACCAAACCCTGGGGAGGGGCAGGAAGCGGCAGCGGAGCCAGCGAGTACTGAGTCCCTTGATCCGGCCGTCGCAGAACCCGAGGCCCCCGCCACTCTGCCTCCGGTAACTCCGGTCCCGGCAGAGCCACCGCCGGCGGCAATGCCAACCCCGCCTCCGCCGTTGCGACTGGCGCAGCCCAAGGCTGGTCCCGGCCAGAAGATGGCCAGTAGATTTGCCATGAAGAAGAAGGGTGCGGTCTCGACTTTTCGCCCTGCGTCAGGAAAGGGGAAGCCCTCAGCAGCAGGTCCTGCTCCGGCAATTGAGAAGAAGGTGGACGAGACTGCTGTTGTTGCGAAGCCTGTCTCTGTGCCGCCCAAGCCCAAGTCAAAGATATGGGGCAGAATTATTACCGTGTTGCTTCTGGTTTTGATTTGCGGTGGTGCCGGTGGCGCTGCTTACTACGCGATACTGACAACGAATACGATGGGACGCTTCGGGGCTTTACAGGGGAGGGTTACCGTCACTTCCGCTTCAGGGAAGGTCACAAAGCAGGGGATGACCGGGATGCGGGTGCTCAAAGGCGACACGATCACCGTCGAAGGAACGGATGGCAGGGCGTATCTCTTGTTTGGCGGTTCGGACATTATGCAGATAGGCGAGAACACGACAGTCAGCCTTTCTCAGCCGAAGGGATTCTTAGGAAAGGTGATAACCTGCCGCGCTGGTACAATGGGACTGGAAGTGCCTTGGATGCCGATGGGTGCATCCAGTGTCATCATAACCGCAAACGCGACTATCAAATTCGGCGCGGCTGGCTTCGAGGTGAGCTGCTCTGACAAGAGTACGACTGTTGATGTAGGCGATGCCGTGGTGCAGGTTGCGCGTACCGGCGACAAGACATCCGTAGAAGTCAAGAGGGGCTACTCTTTGACGGTCGACGAAGGCAGCCGCATGGTGCCGCTGGCTGTGCTGGGGGGATCAAGGGTAAAGAGGCTTGAGGTCGTCGAGCCCAGCAGCGGTGTTGCAATTGACGGGTTTGAAGCAATAATGAGCGGAGAGTTAATGCTGGATATGAACAGAACCATGGGCATGGTTGGTATCCGTGCGGACACGGAGCCGGATGAAGTCGGCAGCGTAAAGTTTCAGCTGAATGATGAGCGACCGGCGATAGTTAACGACCCTCCGTACATCTTCAGGGGAAAGGCTGGTGCCGGTCTTGGAGAAGGATGGAAGCCGAGCAGGGGTACCTACAAGCTCTCGGTCACATCATATTCCAAGAAGAACGCCAAAGGCATGCCCAGTGCGCCGAGATTGGTCACTTTCCGCGTGAGAGGCGCCAAGCGGTAACCTTCCAGCCATGCTAAAACTCTCAAAGTCAGAAAACTTCCGTGGTCCTGCCGGGCCGGTGGTGCTCGTTATAATGGACGGCGTCGGTATCGGGAAATTTGCGGATGGCGATGCGGTCCTGTCGGCGCTCAAGCCCAATCTGGATTGGCTCAAAGCCAATGCTCTCTCCAGTCAACTCACAGCCCATGGCCTCGCTGTGGGGCTTCCAAGCGACGAAGATATGGGCAACAGTGAGGTCGGCCATAATGCAATAGGTTGCGGCCGTGTTTTTGCGCAGGGCGCAAAACTCGTAAATAATGCAATTGAGTCCGGAAACCTTTTCCGGGGTCAGACATGGACGGGTCTCATCAGCAACAGTCTCGAACATCGATCAACAATCCATTTCATGGGCCTGTTCTCGGATGGTAATGTTCACAGCCACATGGATCACCTCAAGGCCCTGATTGTTGCCGCCAGGAAGGCGGGGGTGAAGCGTGGCCGGATTCACATCCTTCTTGATGGCAGGGATGTCGGCGAGACCTCCGCGCTTACCTATGTCGACCCGTTCGAGGAATTTCTCGCCGGGGTAAATGAGGGCGGCAAAGCCGACTATCGCATAGCTTCCGGTGGTGGCCGTATGAAGATCACCATGGACCGGTACAATGCCGATTGGAATATGGTGAAGCTTGGCTGGGATACGCATGTGAGAGGGGTTGGCCCTGGTTTTTCGTCAGCGCATGAGGCGATTGTTGCCCACCGCAGGAATAATCCGGGCGTGATAGACCAGGATCTGCCCCCGTTTGTTATCGTCGAAAATGGCGTTCCAATTGGCCCCATCAGGGATAATGATAGCGTTGTCTATTTCAATTTCAGGGGAGACCGGGCAATCGAAATCAGCAAGGCGTTCGAAGATGAGAGCCTCGACAAATTCGATCGAAACCCAAGACTCAGAGTCAAGTATGCCGGTATGATGCAATACGATGGCGATTTGCTCATACCGAAGCATTTTCTGGTTGAGCCGCCCGTCCTGGACCGGACTGTCGGAGAGTATCTTGCCGGCAGCGGAGTAAGACAGCTTGCAGTGAGTGAAACGCAGAAATTCGGGCATGTAACCTATTTCTTCAACGGGAACCGTTCGGGCAAGTTTGATGATGAGCTTGAGGAATACATAGAGATTCCGTCTGACAGGTTGCCATTTGAGCAGAGGCCGTGGATGAAGTGTGCCGAAATCACAGACTGCATTCTGCAGAAGATAGCAGAAGGTCGGTTTCCCTTCATCAGACTCAATTTCCCCAATGGCGACATGGTGGGACATACCGGGGTTTATCAGGCCGCACAGGTGGCGGTTGAAACTGTGGATTTGTGCGTTGGCCGTATTATGAAAGCTGTTCGGGCAGCCGGCGGCATACTAGTTGTGTCTGCCGATCACGGTAACGCGGATGAAATGTTTGAACATAATTCAAAGACCGGCGCGGTCAAGAAGGATCCGCAGACTGGTGAGCGAATGGTCCGCACGGCGCACTCGCTGAATCCTGTTCCGGTGTATGTGTACGATCCTTCAGGTTGCGGGTCCCTTTCGTTGTCGGCCCGGAAAAACCTGGGAATCAGCAGCCTTGCTGCAACATGCATTACCCTGCTGGGTTATACACCTCCAGAGGACTATACCCCGAGCGTTGTTGATGTGGGCAGGGGCTGAAATGCAGGGTATGAGAACCAAACAAATATCAGAGAATATCCTCGACTATCTGAAGCAGTGCAAAGGCAAGCCACCCAGGGCCATCGATATTTCCAATGCCCTCCGGCTTGACGGTCAGGAAAGGAAGAAGATCCACAAGGTTCTGAATCGGATGGTTGATTCGGGGGAGATCGCGGAGTTGCGGCACAATCAATACGCTGTTGCCCTGCCGGCAACTGGTGGATCCACAGCTACCGGACGGATCGATATTGCGCGGTCTGGAGATGGATTCCTCGAAACAGGGGACGGCCACGCGGACATCAGGATAATGGAAAAGAATCTCGGGACCGCGTTGCCGGGTGATCTTGTCGAAGTCAATGTTCCGTCGGGAGGACGCGGCGGGCGCAGGATGGCAGAGCCGGCGGTAACTCGTGTTGTCGAACGTGCTCACGGGCATATCGTAGGCACAATGAAGACAACCGGTCGCGGACTCTTTGTCGTGCCGATTGACCCCGCATATTCAAGATGGTTCAAGGTCTCGGAGGCCAACGGCGCGAGCATTGATGATCGTGTCGTGATTGCCTTTGTCAAGTGGGACAGCCGGGGAGATGATCCTGAGGGCCGGATAGTTGAGGTCCTTGGTCCTTCCAACGTGGCATCCATAGATACTCTGACAATCATCAGGCACTACAACTATCAGGATGGTTTTCAACCGGATGTTCTGCAGGAATGTGATTCGGCGGCTGTGTTTCCCACGGACACCGCGCGCCGACTGGATTTGCGGCAGAAATTCATTTTTACAATTGATCCGGTCACGGCAAAGGACTTTGACGATGCGCTCTCGCTCGATGTGGACAGGGATGGGAACAGGGTTCTTGGCGTTCACATCGCTGACGTGTCGTTTTTTGTGAGGCCTGGAGGTGCGTTGGACATCGAGGCGTTGAAGCGTGGTAACAGCGTATATTTCCCGGACAAGGTACTGCCGATGCTTCCGCAGAAGCTTTCCAACGGAGTGTGCAGCCTTGTCCCGGACGAGGATAGGCTGGCGTTTTCAGTGTTCATAACTGTCGATGGTTCCGGGAAGGTGCTGAGGAGCACGTTTGCGCGCAGTATCATGCGTTCTCGATTACGCCTTACGTATGAACAGGCCATGCTGGTCATAGATACGCCTGAGGGGCAGGCGTGCCGGCGAGCCGGTGTCGACACGCAGGCGGTGCGGTTGATCAAGGATATAGGCCGGCTTGCCCAGCAGTTCAGGTATCGACGCTTTGCGGCCGGAGCAATCGATCTGGAACTGCCGGAGTATGAGATTGTTTTGAAACCCGACGGGTCGGTCTCAGATGTCAGGCAGGTCCCATACGATCAATCACACCAGCTGGTCGAAGAATGCATGGTGGCAGCCAACGAGGCAGTTGATCTCGAGTTGTCCAATCGTGGCGTTGGGCTCATCCACCGTATTCACGAGCCGCCAGCCGAGAAGAAGATTGAGGATCTGACGGTCAAGGTGCAGGAGATGGGCTTTACGCCGGGAAATCTGCGAGAACGCGGTAACCTGGTGCGGTTTCTGCGGTCCGTCGAGAAGCATCCTCTGCGGGCGCAGGTCCAAGTGGCGGTGTTGAGGAGCATGTGCAAAGCAGTCTACTCGGCGTCACCCAAGGGGCATTTCGGGTTGTCCAAGAAGTTCTATGCTCATTTCACCTCGCCGATCCGGAGGTACCCTGACCTTGTGGTGCACCGCATTCTTGGCGCTATTCTCGAGTCAAAGACCACTCCTTATCGCATGCAGGATCTGAGCAGGATATCGGATTTGTGTTCTGAAACCGAGCAGCAGGCAGCCGAGGCTGAACGCGCTCTTCTTGAAATCAAGAAGTATCGCTTCCTCGCCCAGGATGTTGCATCGCGTAAGCATTCGGTTTATGACGCTGTTGTCGTGCGCATCATGGACTTCGGTATGTTCGTCGAATTGAAGGAATTGCAGATTTCCGGCCTGGTACACATTTCGACCATGGGTCGAAAACCCGGCGCCAGCCGTTCTGCGCGGCCGAAGCGTTCTGCGCAAGGCGCATTGCAGGGTGGAAACAGTACGTTTCGCGCTGGATCAAATGTGAGAGTGCGTGTGACAAAAGTCGACTTTGACAATCGACAGATTGATTTCAGCCTGGTGTAGTGCCTCTCACACTTCGCATGGTGCACCCAATTCCCGTTTCTTCAGTAACCAGGCGCCGACAATTCCCGTCAGTCCGGAAAGCGCAACGACCTGGATGGCAAAGGCCGTTGCAACCTCCGACCATGGAATTACTTCTCCACGTGGCAAATTGGCCGTGATACCCCAGTGTCTTACAGGGGCAAGAATAGCGTTGAAGATCCTGAATTCCGCGCGGACAAAAGGATCCAACCATCTGATCGAAGGGAAGGGGTGATATGACAAGGAGTTATTCTCGGCGACGGTCATTGAAATGAAACCACCAAGCATGAAGATCAGGATCACCGCGAACGAAACAAAGACTGCCACAGGCATGGAGAAAAGGCTGCCGATTGTAAGCCCGAGTGCCGCAAAGAGAGCAAGTTGGCAGAAGATGATCATCATCGCGCGGACAAGATTGCTCTCAAACGAAGCGGTGTTCTGAAGGATGGAGACTCCGGTCTTATCGTGGAATAGGACCGTTGACGGTGGATTAGTCTGGGCGTTGACATACTCAACGAGGATGTCTTTCCCTGCGCGTGATATCGAAGATGAAAGTAAGAAGGAGTTGCGTTCAGACGGGAAGATGTCGTCCCTGTAGGATTGCAGCAGCCGGTTCTGTTGTGTGCCTGCATGCCATTCGACCGTGAGTGGCTTCATTTCGAGTTGTCTCGGAGATGAGATGTTGAACGAAACAAACAGCGATCTGTCCGCTGATGACGTTTTGTCGACGTGAAATCTCCATTCCCTTGAATCGCCTGGGGCCACCCTGTTTCTTTTCTTTTCTATTTCGGATTGCGCTGAGGCAAGAGTTGCTTCGCGTGAAGATGTTCTGCCGCCGGGCCTGCTCAGGATCGCTTCGGTCAATTGCCGGGCCTCCTCCTGCAGTTCGCTGCAATCCGGCTCGATGGTCGATCTGGCGACAAGGATTTCAGTTGAAAGAACATGAAGCTCCTGCGCGGTAAGCTTTGATGGTCGGAAACGCAACTTTACGGTCGCGAGCAACGCAGTGCCGGCGACAAAGAGCAGGCATGCGTTCATCGCGAGGACTCCAAGCCATTTCCCAAACCAGATGTCGGTGGTGGTTACCGGCTTCGTTATCAGCAGCCACATCTGGCGCTCCTCAATTTCGGCGGTGGATGTGCGGACGGCTGTCCATACTGTTGATGCTACCAGGGAATAGGTGAGAACCCTGATGGAATAGTCGATCATGACGCGCACATGTCCCTGGATCGTTCCATCCCCTATAAGAATCAACGGAAATGCAGATGTTGCCAGGAGTACGAGCACAACAGAGGGCGTGAAGATCCTTGAGCGGATTGAGTTCCTGATGGTGAGACCGGCAATGGCCAGGATCTTTCTCATTGGCGTCTGCCCTGCGAACCTGAGGCTCGGTCTTCAGTCCCGTGGGAAAGGAAGGAGGCAATGGTACCGTGCTGCCCGCCGGCAGGCAGCGTTGCTTCTGTGTTCCTGGCCCTGGCCACCACATCGACAAAGAAGTCTTCAAGGGTATAAGCAGGATGCCGCACTTCCGGCCGTCTGCCTGTGTGCCGCTTGATGTCGGCGAGGACGGACTCAAGCACAGCAGGTTCAACAGAATCAAGCGTGATAGACAAGTGCTTATGATCCTGGAGCATCTCGCTGACCGTACCTTCAACATGCACGCGACCGTCGTATAGAATGGCGATCTTGCTGCATATATCTTCAACATCAGCAAGAAGATGCGAGGCGAGGATGATTGTCTTGCCGCGTTTTGCAAGGGTGATCACGAGATCCTTCACCTGCCTGCATGCCACCGGGTCCAGTCCTGATGTAGGCTCGTCAAGAATGAGCAGTTCAGGATCGTTGATAAGCGCCTGCGCAAGGGCAACCTTGCGGGTCATGCCCTTTGAAAACTCCCCGACGCGACGGTCGGCGCTGTGCTGAAGGCCCATCATTTCAAGCAATTGTTCGACTCGCTCAGTTCGCTGCGCTGCAGTCGTATTGAAGAGGCTGGCATAGAACATAAGCGTTTCCCGGGCAGTAAGGTATTTGTACAGGTAAGATTCCTCCGGCATGTAGCCTGTAATCGCCCTGGCGTAACCATCTTGTGGCGGGCGGCCCAGGATGCTGATCCTGCCGCCCGTTGGATAGAGGAGGCCAAGCAGCATTTTGAGTGTAGTGCTCTTCCCGGACCCGTTGGGGCCAAGCAGGCCGAAGACCTCTCCCCGCGCGATCTTGAACGAAATGCCGTCCACTGCCACAATTCTTGGCCGCATCCAGAAATCCCGGAATACCTTTGTCAGTCCTTCGACTTCAACTGTCAGGTCGGTCTGTTTCATCATTTCGTCTCTTGGTGTCTGAACAGAAGCATCCCAATTGCGAGGATTGCCGACAGGAAGCATATCGCGTATGCGGCTGCCGAGACAAGATAGCTTGCGGAAATTGTGCCTTTGCTCGTAAGGGCGTCGGCCAACCAGAAATACTGCCAGTTCGGAAGAAACAGCCGGCCGATTTCCGCGACCATGGATCCAGAGCCGAGGTATCCGAAGATGTAGTCCGACAGCAGTCCGGCGAAAAAGAGCGATGCACTGGCTATCAGAACCGGTATTGTGTCGAGGATACCGGCCAGCGCAAGCGCCACTCCGGAAAGCGTTATCAGGGCCATGGTTACCAGCAGTCCGGCGGGAATGAGCCGCCACTGGATGCTTGTGTTGACCATAAATATACGCCCCTCGTGGATCCGTCGTCCTGATTCCGGATCATGCAGGGCAGCCACCATTGCTACGGCGGCGGCCATGAATACCAGGAGAAGAGTAAAGGCGGTTGAAGGGAACGGACGGTCAAAGAAGTAGTTTGCGCACCCGGCAACTACGAGGGCCGCTACTACGGCGCAAAGAAGTGCGGCAAGCGGAAGGACTTCACTGGAATACAGCTTAGGTGAAGCATGCTCGCCCAGCAGGGATGCGGCAATGGCACATGCAGAGAAGAGGATGACGACAATGGTGATTCCAAAGAACTTGGAAAGGAAAAAGATCTCCCTGCTCACTGGTTTGCTGAGAACAAAGCTTGCGGTGCCGTTCTTGATCTCATCGCTCAAAACGGTGCAGGCGGAATAAACTCCGAGCAGAAGGCCGAAAACGAAATGTACTGCAAGGCAACTGTCGCGTGCCAGCTTGCCATCCTCGCCGAACTGGAAGGCCTGAACGGAAGCCAGCGCCATGAGAACTATCCCGCTGATGGTCAGGAGAAGGCAGATTGGCTGCCGTATGATCTCCAAAGCTGTCAGTCGCGAGAGAGCCCAGAACTGGCCAAACCGGAAAACGGTCGACTTTTGCAGGGAAGACATTCGACTCTCCCGCTCCAAGCCGGCACCTCCAAGGTCGGAAATGGAATGCTGCGCAGTTGCCTACGCGCCCGCAACAGGCGCGGCTGCTGGGCCGGCCTTATCCTTCATGGCGGCGCGGCGACTCAATCTGACGCGGCCCCGTTCATCAATTCCGATGCACTTGACTGTCATTGGATCTCCGACCTTGCAGATATCCTCAACCTTGTTCACCCTGAAATCAGCGAGTTCACTGATGTGGACCAAGCCGTCCTTGCCGGGAAGAACTTCTACAAATGCGCCAAAAGGTGTAATACCGGCCACGGTACCTTCATACGTCGTGCCTTCGATCACATCAGCGGATATTGCTTCCACTTCACGAACGGCGGCATCCATCGCTTCCTTGTTCTTTGCAAAGATGCTGACTGTGCCGTCGTCCTCGATGTCGATCTGAGCGCCCGTCGTATCGGTGATCCGGCGGATATTCTTGCCGCCGGGGCCGATGAGGTCCCCTATCTTTTCGGTATCAATCTTCAGGACGTGAATGCGCGGTGCGTGCTTTGACAGTTCGGACCGTGCGGCCGGAATGATGGTGGCCATCAGGTCGAGAATCTGGTGCCGCGCCTTGCGGGCCATTTCAAAAGCGCCTTCCACAAGATCCCAGCGCAGACCATGAATCTTGACGTCAACCTGGAAGCCGGTTACGCCGTCACGTGTGCCGGCCACCTTGAAGTCCATATCGCCGCAGTGGTCTTCATCACCGATCATGTCCAGCGCGAGTTTAGCGTTGTGTTTGTCGGTGAACAGACCAACCGCAATACCAGCCACCGGTTTCTTGATCGGCACGCCGGCATCCATAAGGGCCAATGTTCCGGCGCATACGCTCGCCATGGAACTGGAGCCGTTTGATCCCATGATTTCCGATACGAGCCTGACGGTGTAGGGGTAGTCATCGGGCATCACCTGCAGTAAAGACCGTTCAGCCAAAGCGCCGTGCCCGATTTCCCGGCGGCCAGTTGCGCCAAGGCGTCCGACTTCGCCGACGGAATAGGGCGGGAAGTTGTAGTGAAGCATGAATCTCTTCTCGATTGGGCCCCCCGCAAGTCCGTCCATGCGCTGGCCATCGGCTTTTGCGCCGAGTGTAACTGTGGCAAGCGCCTGCGTTTCGCCCCGGTTGAAGACCGCGGAACCATGGGTCCTCGGAATAATTCCAACCTCGCCGGACAGGGACCGGATCTGCTCAAAGCTGCGCCCGTCAATGCGGCGTCCCTTTTCAAGCGCGTTCCTGCGGACGATCTCGATCTTGAAAGCATCAAAGACATCACTGAACTGAGCGTCATTCAGTTCCGGGAATTTCTCAACAAGCGCCTTCTTGAGTGACTCCTTGATTTCGTTCACAGCCGTCTGGCGCTCGACCTTGCCGACAATAAGCATGGCTGCGGCCATGGGGGCGGATGAGAGGGTCCGGGCCAGGTCCAAAGCCCCGGTATTGACCGTCACTTCCATCATCTTCTTTTCCGGCATGCCCATCTTGGCGCGAAGCTGCAATTGGGCGTCGATAAGTTTAGCGCTTTCATCGTGAGCCAGCCGCATGGCGGCAACGATATCCTTCTCGGTGATCTCATGGGCGCTGCCTTCGATCATCAGGGGAAGTTCGCGGTTTGAGGCATACACAAGGTCAAGATCGCTCTTCTCTCTCTCTGCGTGGGTCGGGTTCACAATAAACTTGCCGTCCACCCTGCCGATTCTTACCGCTGCGATGGGCCCCATGAATGGAAGCTCGGACAATGTGAGGGCTGCACTGGCGGCGGTAATGCTGAGGATATCCGAGTCGTTGACGTCATCGTAGGATATCATCATGTTGTTGATCTGGACGTCGTTACGGTATGTCTCAGGGAAGAGAGGCCGTATCGGGCGGTCAGTCAGCCTGGCTGTAAGAATTTCTTTTTCGGAAGGCCTGGCTTCACGCTTGATGTAACCGCCGGGGAATCTCCCCGCGGCGTAGTACTTTTCGCGGTACTCAACCTGCAGCGGGAAATAGTCGGTGCCTTCTTTTGGCTTGTCGCCTGCACTGACGGCGGAAAACACCATTGTATCACCAAGGCGAACTGTTACGGCTCCTGCGGCCTGCCGGGCGAGAAGTCCGGCTTCCAGGGTAATGGTCTTGCCTCCAACCGTTGTTTCAACTGACGTGGCATTCTTCATCGTGTTCCTTTCTGATTTGGAATAAACCTGGAACTATCCACAGCGGTATTGCGGGTGATCCAACAGGGCTTTAAAAGCCATGAGAGCGCGGCTAGCGGCGTAGCTTGAGGCGTTTGATCAGGTTCCGGTAGCGATCCTCATTCTTGCCCCGGACGTAGTCCAGAAGTCGCCTTCGTGCGCTGACCATCTTGATGAGACCAAACCTGGAGCTGTGATCCTTGAGATGCGTTTTGAGATGCTCAGTGAGCTCCTCGATACGCTGTGTGAGCATAGCCACCTGAACTTCGCTGGAGCCGGAGTCCTGCTCGTGGATCTGAAACTCTTTCTTGATCTTAGTTTTGGTTGCCGCATTCATTTCTTACGACTTCTTCCCTTCCAAGTTCTATTCCTTTTTGCTTTGTTTGTTGCCGGAATATACATGGCAGCCCGCGAGTTGTAAAGCTCTGTTCAAACTATTTTCTCGCTTTCTTTTTTCAGAATCATGGAAGCGATGGCAATATCCCGAGCGACCTGTTTTGTCAGTTGTTCGACTGTCTGGAACTTGCGTTCGTCGCGGATCTTCCTGATGAAGAAGATTTCAATGGCGCGGCCGTAAAGGTTCTGGTGGAATCCTGGAATGTGCAGCTCAATGGTGGTTTTTCCGTCGCTCGAGAATGTCGGTCTTGTTCCTATGCTCAGTACACCGTTGACAATTATGCGATGTCCGATGTCGGCCTGAACGGCGTATATTCCATTTGGAGGCCTGATTTCATTGTGCGAATCAATGTTTGCAGTGGGGAAGCCGATCCGTCGTCCGATTGCCTTCCCTCTTACCACGATTCCGTAAATGCTGAAAGGCCGGCCAAGCATCATGCGGGCATCTTCCATCCGGCCATTTAGCACCGACTCCCTGATTCTTGTGCTGGATATGATTTCATTTCCGCACCGCACCGGCTCGACAACAATGACCGAGATGCCTTTCTTTGCCATGGTCCTGCGCAGCAGTGCTATGCTTCCTGCTCCGCCGCGGCCGAACCGCCAGTTGTTTCCGATTATCATGCACTTGAGTGACGGGACGTTCCTGCAGAGTTGCTCTATGAATTTCTCAGGAGGCAGGTTGGCAAGACGCCTGCTGAAGTTCAACATCAGACAACCGTCCATGCCCATCGATTTCAGGAGCTTGAGCTTGTGATCCCTGGATGTGAGTAACAGTGGAGCCTTCGCGGGGGAAAGGGTTCGAAGAGGGTGGGCCGCAAATGTGAAGATCCACGCGCTCCCATTGTTCGAGCGAGCGGAGGAAATGGCCGCCAGAAGCAAGGCCCTGTGGCCGCGGTGCAAGCCATCAAAGAATCCGGCGGCCATGCAGATCGGCTTGCGGATTTGTTTGAGCGCTCTCAATGTGCTGACTGTTTTCATCATGCGATTGTGATGGTTCACAGAGCGAAGTCATTTCTCAGCGCCGCGGCCCGATCGCGATCCTGCGAAGGAATTTGTGCATCGGAATGATCTTCTGAAGGAGTTCCTCCTTTGTCAGTTTTGCCAGCTCGATTGCCGGGGTTGCATCCTCGATCTTCATGTCGCCAGCTACTGTGCGGCGCAGTTGCTCAAGATGCGCGCCGCAGCCAAGCTTGTCGCCCAGATCGGAACAGAGGGTCCGGACGTATGTCCCCTTGGTGCATCTCAGTACAAATCGGGCTCTTGGTGGTGTGAAATCCACCATGTCGAAACCGTAAACATGGATCAGTTTCGGCTCGCGTTCGACTGTCTTGCCGCGCCTGGCAAGCTTATATAGCGGCACACCGTCCTTTTTCGCCGCGGAAACCATTGGCGGAGGCTGCATCATGTCTCCGGTGAAGTTGCGCATTTCACGTTCCAGCATTTCGCGAGTCACGTGACTGCTGTCGCCTTCTTTTATCACGACGCCCTGGGCGTCCTGCGTGTCGGTCGAGATGCCCAGGCGTAGTGTGCCCTCGTACGTCTTGTCCGAATTCAGAAATGCGTTTGAAAGTTTGGTTCCTCTTTCAATGAGAACCACCAGGAGACCGGTTGCCTGCGGGTCCAGCGTGCCGCCGTGTCCGACCTTGTCGAACCTGAATTGGCTTCGTATCATGGCGACTACATCATGGGATGTCGGTCCGGAGGGTTTATCGACGAGGAGAATACCGTCGTATATTCCTACCGGCCTCAGGGCTGGAGTGCTCTCATGGTATGTCATTGTCTGTCTGCCCTTCAATTTCGCGGAGTATATCAAGGACGTGATCTCCCTTTTCCAGTGACGTATCCAGGGAGAATGATAGCTTCGGCGTATACTTCAGTATGATGTTCTTCGCAATAATGTCCTGAATATCCACGCGGTGATGCCGGATCATGGCCATGATACTGTGACGCTGCGGATGATTTTCTCTAATCGAGACAAGGACCTGGGCCTTCCTGAGATCCTTGCTCGTGATTACGTGGGTTATGGTCACTACCGAGAGATCCAGGCCCTCTTCGTTTAGTACCCTGAACAGGGCGGTGCCTATTTCGCGCCGTATAAGTTCATTGACCCTTGTTATTCGTCGGGTGCTCATGGCGGTAACATGGCGGAAAGTTCGTTCCGTATCGGACCGGTCGACTCAGAGCGTCTGGGCTATCTTCGTTACCTCGTAGAAATCAATCGTATCGCCCGCCTCAAAGGCCTGGAAATTGTCGAGGCGAACGCCGCATTCCTGTCCTTCGCGAACCTCGCTGGCGTCGTTTTGAAAGCGACGGAGTCCGGAAACCGAACCCTGGAAAATGACATCGCCCTTCCGGATGACCCGGGCGCGTGATTTGCTGGTTGCACGCCCGCTGGACAAGATGCAGCCGGCAATATTCCCAAGTTTGCTGATCTGGAATACCTCCTGAACCTTGGCGTGTCCGATAACTGTTTCCTTGATCTGGGGCTCAAGCAGGCCGGCCATCGATGCCCGGATTTCATCAACAAGATCGTAAATGATTGAATGAAGGCGGATTTCCACGCCTTCGGCTTTGGCTACGCTTCCAACGCCGCTTTCTTTTGGGACGTTGAATCCGACCACGATTGCATCAGATGCGCTGGCGAGCAGCGTGTCGTTTACCGTGATATTGCCTACGCCGCTCAGCACGATCTTAAGCGTTGCCTTCTCGCTCTTGATGCCGCCGAGCGCGTGCTTGATGGCCTCCAGTGAACCATTCACGTCGGCCTTGAGTACAATCTTCAGCTCATGCTGGTGCGTTGACTTGAGATGGTCATAGAGGTTGTCCAGGGAAACTTTCTTGGGAACGTAGGCCTGGCGCGTCCTGAGTTCTGTCTGCTGCTCTTCAGCCAGCGTGCGGGCTACCCGTTCGTTGGTGCAGACCTTGATCTGTGCGCCGGCCTCCGGCACGCCTGACAGTCCGAGGCACTTGACAGGTGTTGAAGGTTCGGCCGTCCGGACCCTGATCCCATGGTCGTTTATTATTGCTTTAACCTTGCCCCAGTGCTGGCCGCAGAGGATAACGTCGCCTACTTTCAGGCAGCCGCGCTTTATGAGGACGTTTGCGGTGGGTCCCATTCCAGGCTCGAGCTGGGCCTCGATGATGAACCCTTCGGCACGTCGCTTCTTGCTTGCCTTGAGATCAAGCATGTCGGCCTGAAGCAGGATCATTTCCAGGAGGTGGTCGATACCGGTCCCGGTCACGGCGCTGACTTCGCAGCAGACTGTCGTGCCGCCCCAGTCTTCAGGGGTGAGGCCATGAGTCTGGAGCTGTTTCTTGACCCTGTCCGGGCTTGCAGTCGGTAAATCTGATTTGTTGATTGCCACCATGATGCAGGCATTGGCAGCCTTCGCGTGCTGAATTGCCTCGATAGTCTGCGGCATGACTCCGTCATCGGCGGCCACGATAATGACGGCTATGTCCGTGAGATTGGCGCCGCGGGCGCGCATCGCCGTGAACGCCTCGTGGCCGGGAGTGTCGAGGAATGTAATCTTGCGGCCGTGAACTTCGACGGTGTAGGCGCCTATGTGCTGGGTAATGCCGCCCGCTTCGCCTTTTGCGACCATTGTCTTGCGGATCTTGTCGAGCAGAGAGGTCTTGCCGTGGTCGACGTGACCAAGGAACGTCACGATCGGGGGCCTGGCTTCGAGATCTTCGGGCTTGTCCGGCTGCTCTTCAGTTTCCTCCCACGCCTTCTGCGCAGGTTTGTGCTCAATGCCACGCTTCTCTATTTCAAGGGTAATCCCGTGCTTGGATGCGATTTTCTGGGCTATCTTGACATCAACCCGGTCGCTGATGGAGGCGAAGATGTTCATTGCCATCAGTTCTGAAATGACGTTGTTGGGACGGAGGTTGAGCCGCTCGGCAAGTTCCTTGACAATGATTGCACCGCGAAACGCAGCGTGCTTTTCATCAACGGGCGCCGTCGGCATTGCCGCCGGTGCCGCCTTTGGTGCGGGTGTTCTGGCCGGAACCGGTTTCTGCAGTTCTTTCGCGCGGGCTGCCGGGGGTGGTGGAACAGGCGCTGGAGCTGGCTGGCGAACCGGTACGTGGACAGCAGCAGCCTTGGGCTGCTCACGCGGAGTTGCCTTGACCGCCACTTTTGCTGGTGCCGGTTTGACTGTTGCCGGGTCTGATGCCTTGGCCGGCTGGCGAACCAGCGCGATAGCGGTGTCGTCAATGGCGCTCATGTGATTCTTCACACTTATGCCACCCTGCACCAGCCTGTCTATTATTTCCTTACTGGACAGGCCAAGCTCTTTTGCGAGTTCATGTACTCTCATCTTACTTTTCCTGTTCTGGTTCCGCCGGTTTCTGCAACTCCTGCCGGCTCTGGGTGTCCGGTTCGTTCGCGACCGGAGCTTCCGGTTCACCTTGATTCTCCGGTGTGTCCGTTTTCTGGTGGGATGCCTGATAGCCTTCAGCCGCTTTGTAGATACTCTCGATCACCGACTTGTCAAAGCCCATAGCCTCGATATCTTCCGGCTCGGAAGCGAGGATGCCTTCAATGGTAAGGAACCCGGACTTAACCAGCTTCTCGGCTTGCTCGCGGCCAATTCCATCAATTGCAGCAAGGGTTTCCGTGGCTTTCGCTACCTTTTCATCAAAGCTGACATGACTCTCATCCTTCTGGATGTCGATCTTCCAGCCGAGAAGCTTTGCAGTGAGCCGTACATTCTGCCCGCGCTTGCCAATCGCCAGTGAGAGCTGGTCTGCGTCGGTCACAACATGTACCAGCCTCTGAATGTCAGGGTCTATCGTCACTCTCAGAAGCTTTGCGGGCGAAAGAGCGTTCGTAACGTATGTCTTCACGTCATCGCTCCAGCGGACAATGTCGATCTTTTCGCCGGAAAGTTCCCGGACTATATTCTTTACGCGGATGCCGCGCATGCCGACGCATGCGCCGACGGAGTCCACCTTCTCATCGTGCGAGATCACTGCCACTTTCGTGCGGTAACCGGGTTCGCGCGCGATTCCCTTGATTTCCACCGTGCCGTCCGCGATTTCCGCCACTTCAAGTTCAAAAAGCTTTCTAACGAAGTCAGGATGACTGCGCGATAGTGTTATGGTAGTACCACCTGAACCGGTTTCGACACTCTGTACGTATGCCCGGATTCTGTCGCCAACCTGGTACTCCTCGGTTGGAACACGTTCCTTCGACGTAAGCACCGCCTCGGTCCGGCCCATATCAACCACGATGTCGCTTCTTTCAAAACGGCGGATGGATCCGGTGACGATATCGCCGATCCTGCCTTTGTATTCCTCGTAGATCTTGTCCTTTTCGGCCTGGCGCAGTTTCTGCAAAATGGCCTGTTTCGCGGTTTGCGCAGCGATACGGCCGAAGTTCCTGGGAGTTACTTCAATTTCGATCTTATCCCCCAGCACGGCGTCTTTCTTGATCTTCCTGGCCTTGTCGAGGGAAATGTCGTCGTGAACCGACTTGACAGTGTCGACGACAGTCAGCACAGCGATGGCCCGTATATCGCAGGTCTTTCGGTCAATAACGATACGTACATCCTGAGCAGGACCAACGCTCTTCCGCGAAGCGACAAGCAGAGCTGATTCCAGTGCCACTATGAGGGTTTCGCGGTCAATTCCGCGCTCCTTCTCCATGTAGTTCAGAACTGCTGTGAGTTCATTATTCATCGTTCCAACTCCGACGTATAGCCCGGACAGACAACCCAGTCCTGGCAAAATTACCCCATAGACGCAAAAGAGTGGGTAGAGACCCACTCTTAGCGGGACCAATGCCTTTTTATACAGGGTTGAAGATATATCGTCGCCACCATCGACGTCAATCTATAAATTGCGCATTTCGGAAAGTGAATTCCGGTTTGTCCGCTGCGCGCGGGTATTGACTGGTAATCCGGCGATCCAGTCGGAACATGCTCATCAGCAAGTACTTGATTTGATTGGCGTTATCCAGTGGGCGTTCAACTTGGACTTGTATCACGCCCTCATATTCGCTTTTCGCTTGTGGCAGGGTTCTGGCGGCACTACTCTTTGTCCAACGCGCCGTCATGAGATGGCCGGTGCACGTTCGCGACCCCTGATCGGTTTGGGATGAAGCAATGGGCGATAGAATCTTCACCATCATCTGGTGCGGCCTGACGGTTTGGACCTGCTTGAAACCTGATGGATATGGGCCATATGTACTCTTGGGATTCAACGGCGGTGATTTCCTGGTAACGCTTCTTTGCGGGCTTGGCGACGGATACCTGAAGGAAGAGGGCGATCTGAACCTTGGAAGCTATCTCATGAGCACCGCGGCGTTCGCCTTGCTCGGTGGCTTTTATGCCTGGCACCTCTCCTTCCAGCCCGGCAGTGACGCATATAACTACGCGCTCTATCTTATCTTTGTCTCTTTCTGGTTTGCCTTTGGGTATCGTTATCTTCAGTACGGATTGATTCATTTGTTTGGAAAGCGTTAGACAGAATTATTCGCGAACGAGAATGGTTTAGGTTAGATGGCACCCGCGTTAGTGGTCACTTGTCAAGCGCAACGCGCCATTCCCGGTCGGCAGGCACAGCCGGATCACCTGGGGAGCACTTGGGAAAGACATAATCACCTAGGGCGGATAGGGTCAGTCACCAGTAAACGCCACCACCGGCCTCTTGTCACAGCCACGCCGGGACAGGGTGATCGCAGCGGACGCGGGCGAAACCTTGTTGCGTTCCCTGTCTCGAGTTGTGTCACTGTCGAGTCATGCGCCAACCGCCGTACTTGCTGAGGCTCGCGCTTTCCCAGTGTCCTGAAACGGTGTTGCCATCCACGGACAGGTACCCGCTCCAGATGATGGTATTACCGGAGACTGTCTTTGTGAACGAAACCTGATTGCCGGTGATGACCCCTGGTATGGGTACGGCCGGTGCATTCTGAGTCATTCCGGAAAGAACATTGCCGTTCTGGGTAACCTGCATCAATGCGCTGGCAGAGCTTTCGAGGTCCACCGAGAGCCGGGTACCGGTCATATCGACTCCTTCGCCGGTGCCGCGGCGCAAGGCGGTGAAGGTTCCAGTATCAATGCCATCGACCACCCATGTGCCGTTCATGCTGTTTCCGTTCCCGGACACCGTGCCGCTGAAAGAGAGCGTATTGGTGTTAATCGTGACTGAGAACGTTACCAGGTTGTCCGTCAGCACACCATTGACCGCCAGCGCGACCCCTCCCATCGTGCCCGTGATGACGCCGCCGTTATCCATTAGCGTCAATGAATCGTTTTCCTTGTTGTCCAGCGTTATATCCCAGTTGCCGGTCAGATTAAGGGGCGCATCGTCCCCACCGCCGCAGCCTGCGAATATCATGAGTAACCCCGCCGTTAGAACAGCCGACAAATTAAGCATGCATTTCATACTGCTCCGCTCCTTTCCTTGCGTGTTCGACAATCATTCGGACCACTTCTTCCACGGATATTCGCGCAGTCGCACCTTGACCAGAAATCGCTTTCGGCGGCACGGTCCCCAGAGACCGCCACAATCGCCAAGTCCATGCTGGAAAGGTGACAGAACAGGTCAGGAAACGCAAGCATGACGTTGAACCTATAGTCGGCAGTTGAACTGGCCGAATCCGCTAATAGCCCCGCCCCTATTGACGGATGGCAGTGTCATCCTTGCACCTATTTGGTGCAAGAC
>Ga0247841_10003360_pt1 | contig 29877 bp, 27 predicted proteins | sample LaCruzMarch2015__2_FD_192410 | JGI IMG/M metagenome (GOLD analysis project Ga0247841, IMG submission 192410) | Freshwater microbial communities from meromictic Lake La Cruz, Castile-La Mancha, Spain - LaCruzMarch2015_18m | ecosystem: Environmental > Aquatic > Freshwater > Lake | place: Spain... | reverse complement strand
TAGCTGCGGGTCGCGAGGTAGGTGGCTTTGACGGATTCCCAGTCCATGATTAAGCGATCCCCTCAAAGGTGAGTTGTGTGACGCCCAAGTTGGCGGCGGCCTGTCCCTGTGCGTCGATGCGCAGGTAGTAAGAGGGCGGGTTGACGTGCTCGCGCTGCCCCACGTCGTAATAGAGATCAACGCTCGGGTCCACCCAGAGGAGAATTGGACGCACACGACCGGCCTCCCGGTATATGCCGATGAACAATTCCCCTTTCCCTGGTTCCTGGAACCGGGGGTTTGCGTATTCAAGCGGGAAGATCCAGTCGGAGAGATCGCGAACGAGCGTCTTTTCTGGATCCATGTAATAGACGTGACCGGCTTTGTTGAACTCGCCCTCCATCGTGACCCGGTGGTAGTCGCAGTCGAGCTGGTGCTGGAGCTCGCCCATCTGATTGTTGAGCTTGTCGATCTGACGGCTGATGCGGTGCGCTTTCGGAAACCGTCGCCAGATCGTGTTGGCAAAATCGTCGAATCGCATCCGCACGGCACGAAATGCCACGGCAAGGCTCAGGTGGGCTTTGTGGTCAGGGATGCGCTTAGTCATGGCGAGATTTGGCAGATGTCAAATTGGGCGGGGGGTTTTCTTATTCTCCAGCCAACCGCTGGCGGTTCTCCAGACCTCGAAGGCTTTGCTGGTCTTGACCACCGCATGCACGATGCCTCCGCGTTTGAGGTCGGAGCAGAGGCTTTCGACCATCCAGTATTCGTGTTTGCCGTAGGGACCGGCGAGTGGACGAAGCCCGCGTTTGGCAGCTTCCTTTTTTGTCATCGTGGCTGCGTTTGCTTGCTTTGGTGGTTTGGTTTTGGTGCTCATTTGAAAAGGCTCTTGGATGCGCGTTCGATGTCGCGGACTTGGGCGCTGAGTGCCCGGAATGCGAAGTCGGCGGCTGCGGCGACCGTGCCGGCAAAAACGATCGGGCAGTAGCGGATGGTCCACGAGGCGACGGTCCCGACGATGGCGTTCCGGTGAAGCCCCCTCGCCGCGATCATCACGTCCGTGATGCCGCCTTCGCAGACAACGATGAAACGCCCGCAATACCGGGACCGCTTCAACTCGCGCTCGAAGCGTTCGCGGGACGCGCCGATGCATCCGGCAAGGTCGCCCGGAGTCTTTCGCTCGATGACAACCCCGTCGGGCAGGCAGGCGAGCGCCACGTCGCCGGTTTCGAGAGTGCCGCTCTCGGACGTCCACCCCGGCGGGAGGAAGCGTTCCCACGGGTGCGGGCTCGGTTCGCGTGTATCGAAGATGACGGTCATTTTGAGTGGAGGTAAAAGTCAACGGCAGTGCGACTGACATAGATGCCCGAGAACCAGCCTTTGAGATGGAGGCCGGAAAGTGTGCGGAGCCGGGAGGCGGCCACGTATGCCTGGCCGGGTTCGCGTGCCGCCCGGACGTCGATGAGCGCAGAGTCGAGGGTGAGGCCTTGCGCTTTGTGAATGGTGAGTGCCCATGAAAGCCGTAGGGGAAACTGGGTGAAAGTGGCGCTGGTCTTGTCCTTGGAGTCGAACTGCCATGTGAACGGATCGACCTGGATGAGGCGGCCGTTGGATTCGACGAGGATCCGCCGGAAGCCCAGGTCGGCAATCACGCCGGTCTGGCCGTTGACGAATCCACCCTCGGACGAGTTGACCGTGAACATGACATGCGCTCCGGGTTTGAGGACGAGTTCGCGCGGGGTGAGTAAGTTTTTTTCCAAGAACTGCTGCTGGCTCTCGGGGCCGGTCAGTTCGGCATCAAATACCGTGGGTTCGGCTTCAATCTCGCCAAGACGGTAGGCGTTCCATTTGTCCACCTGGACGTTGTGAGTGAAGAGCCGGGTCAAGTCGGCATCAGGGAACCGGGCGATGCGTGTGCGGAGGAGATTTGCGCTCGTGGCCCCGATCACACCGAAGCGAAATTCTGCAAGGGAGCGAACGAACTCCACATCGTCCTGCCGCTTTACCTCGGTGAGGTGGACGGTGCGAAAGTTCGCCTCCTTCCACGCCCGGGACTGAAACGCCCAGTCGTAGTTGCCGGTTTTGTTGACCGGCGGGAGCTGTAAAAAATCGCCCGTGGCAATCACCTGGATTCCGCCAAACGGGGCGTCACTCTGCCGGAGCTGCCGGCACATGAAATCCAGGAAGTCGAGCGTGCGGCCGTTGAGCATGCTGATTTCGTCAATGACTAGCGACTGGCACGAACGGATCCGCTCGAAGCCTTTCCGCACGCTCCGGCGCGGGTCGTTCATGAGGTCGGTGAGGTAGTTGTCGTCCGACTCTCCGTCCCGCGGTCCGAGCATCATCCCGCTCCACCGGTGGAGGGTGAAGCCGCCAGCATTGAGGGCCGCGATCCCGGTCGAGGCGGTCACCGCGAAACGGCCTGGATCACGAGCGATCATCCGACGCATGAGGGTCGTCTTCCCAGTGCCGCCCGCGCCGGTGAGAAACACGTTCTCACCAGCGGCCACAAGCGAATCGAATTGATCCTCGATCGTCATACGAATCCGTGGGCGAGCCAGCCGATGATGATCCCGGCAGCGAAGAAGACCGTGCGCCAGAGCCAGGTGTGACGTTTGCGGTTTCGCTGCCCGGGAAGGAGGAACGACCTGGTATTTTCAAAGGTGAGGACACTCATTTTGTGGGGATCAATAGTCGTAGGTTTCATCGGATGCTGTCGCTTGGACTGCGGGGGCTGCGGGTTTCTTTGGTTTCGGGGTCGCAATCGCTCCGTCTTCAATGATGACCTGGCAATCCGCGCCATCGGACACGCGCTCCAGCCAGACCTGTGCGTCCGCTGCCTCGGCCATCTTGCGGATGATTTCGAGCGAGTCGGAATCCAGGAGCGAACCGTCACGGATCAGGCAGACCCGCAGCGACGGATTCATGGCGAGGGCTACGGCCATCGAGACGCGCATCTGCTCGGCCGCGCTGCATTGGCTGAACGGCACGCCTTGGTAGGTCACGCCGTCGGGATCGAACGCGAGCCCTTCGACCGGCATCTTCGAGGACGCGAGTGCCTGGGCTTTTTCGCGGTCGAGAGCCGTAATGCTGGCTGTCAGCTTGCGCGATTCCTCCAGCAGATCGTCCATGGAGAGTTTCTGCGTGAGATAGGCCCGCTTCGCCCGGATCGTCCGGTTGGTGGATTCGACGCCGGCCAATCGGGATTTGAGTTCCTCGGCCGGGGTGTCGGATTTCCGAGCCGAGTGGAGCGTGGCCAGCTTCTTTTTCGTCCGCGCCAGGTCCGCCTCGATTTCTGTGATCCGGGCGGTGAGTGCATCGCATTCCTGGACAAGAGACAGTTCTTCCAGGAGCTGGGCCGAATCGATCTCGTCATCGGGGGCGTTCAAATCCACCTCTTCACCGGCCAGCCGCGCCTTGATCCGGTCGGCATCCCGGTTGAACTCGGTCCGGTCGGCGTAGAGCTTCGCCCGCTTTTCCTCAATCGCGCTCACGTCCACGCCACTCACGAGCCGGAGGGTTTCCGCCTGCTTCCGCGGATCCATGCGAACGAACGCGAGCGGGTCGAAAGCGATCCGGGCGGTGAGCTTGTCGAGGACGGCCTGCGGAGAGGAGAGTTTCTTCCCCTCGCGTGTCCGCACCACCAGGGTCGGGCTGTTCTTGACCGAATACCGGCGCTCGATGATCAGGTCGTCGGTCTCCACCACGACATGCGCGGTGGAGGCCCCGGCGCGGATCGGCTGGTCGGGAGTGGATGCTGCTCCACCCAGCGCCATCGCGATGCTGTCCAAGAGCGAGGTTTTTCCGTTGGCGTTTTTGCCGCCCACGGTGATGAGATTCCCCTGCGGGGTGACTTGCACGGCCCGCAGACGTTTGATGTTTTCGGCTTCGAGCCGGATAATTTTTGTTGGCTTGGTCATGTCAGTAGTCGGTTGGTTCCGTTTCTGGCGCGGCGATCACGCCGAGTTTCACGGCCAACCGGACGGTGAGGTTGATGTCGTTGAGCAGGTAGACGTGTGCCTGGACGCGGTCCTGCGGGGTTCCTTCCCAGAGGCGGTGGAAGTCGCCCCCGTGCCCGTTCTTGCCCTCCAGCCCGAAGGCTTTCGAGAGGCGGTCGAGGCTGATCCGCTCGCCATAGATCCCGAGCGTCCATGAATCCATGAGGTCGATGCAGCGCCGGTTCCAATACCGGCCTTCTCGGATGTCCTGCGGGAACGGGATGCCGAGCAGCATCGAGCGCCGGATCAGGAACGGCAGGTCGAAGCCGTTGGAGTTGAACCCGACCAGGCGGGCCTCGGGATGTTTTCGGACGAGGTGCCAGAAGTCGCTGATGACTCTGGCTTCGTCGGCCGGGTTCTCGGTGCCGATGATCGTGGTGGCGTTCGCCGGGAACGTGGCAACCCCGATGGCAACCACCCGCCCCGTGCTTGCGCACAGGGCGGCTTTGCCCAGCCATTCCTCGCGTTTTTCCTCAATGGCTGCGGCGATCTTCACCGGATCTTTGAGGGTGCGAGGGGCCTCGAACTCGGGCCGGATGGCATCCAGCTCGTTCTGAGGTCGGGGACCGGTTTCGATGTCGAATAGGATCGATTTCATGGCGATCAAAACGCGCGGTTGGAGTCCGGGATGTCGTCCTCGCCGCGGATTTCGGCGTCGGCGGCTTCGAGGGCGGCAATGAGCCGACGGTCGTCTGCCGTGGTGCGTTCCTGGGCTTTCGCCTTCGGCAGCCACCGTTCGATGAGCGCACAGACTGCCGGCCGGTCGAGGTCGCCCAGGTCGAGTCCCTTGTGGTTGCCGACGTGGACCTTGACCCGCTGCCAGTCGAATCCGTCGTCATCGTCCTGCTTCGGGGCGGCGGTTTCCTCGGTGCGCCGGAACTCAGCGTCTTTCGACGCACGGTCCTTTGTCCGGACGAACTTCCCGCTCGGGGCGAGGGGCTTGCCGCTGCGATCCGGGCGGATCAGAGCGATCGAGGCGTAAACCTCACCGGTGCGCCCTTCTTCGTGGGTGATGACCAGTTCGGCGGATTTGCCGACCAGATCCTCGGTTTCAAATGCTTCCTCCTCTGTTGCGGTGAGTGCCCGCCCGATCCACTTTTTGAGGAATTGGGCGAACGCCGACTTTTCGTGGAGCGATGCGGTGAAGCCCCGGCTCCAGACGCAGTAGGGTGATCCGTCCTGGCGGAGGAGGGTGGTTTCAAAGACGCACTTGAACGTCTCCTTCACCCCGTAGGCGGTTTCGGTTTTCTTGAGTGGAGTCACGTCCACGCATACGGCCTTGCCGGTGTATTCCGGGCATGGCTCGAACGATTGAGATTTCTTACTGAGTTTCATGGTTTTGGATTTTCAAAAAAGTCGCTCTGCGTTTATGCCGCCCCGGTACGACCACCTCCGGGGAGGCGAAAGTGGTCAGGGGGTTGTTGCCCGGCTACGGCGAGCCCGGCGTGTTTTGTTGCGTTCAGGGGATGCGGGATCCGTCACCCGTGGCTTGCGCTCCTTTTTCAGGAACAACTGGGGAGTTCCCGGAGGTGGGGGATGGCTGCCGTAGAGGCGGATATTGACCACCTGCTGGAAAACCTCCCTCGGCATACGTGCCCGCCAACGGCGGTTCGGCGTCCCCTCGGGATCGACCCACTGGAAATCCATGCCCGGCAAAATCGGGAAGGCCATGTCAGCAGCCCTCCTTGCTGGGGAATTCTTTGAAGGTATCCGAGGCGGCGCACTCGGCGGCATCTGTATCGCCCGATGTGGCGATGTCGCGGAGCTGCTGCTCGCGGGTGGGACATCCGAGCCATTCCCGGACACGTTCCGGGTCGAATCGGACGAGGCCGCCTATCCGAAGGGAGGGCAACCCCTCATGTCGGAGGGCGTAAACCTGCCTTTCGGAGCATCCCAGAAAATGGGACACGTCGGCGGTCGTCCAGAGGAAGGGTATCTGTGAAGTGCGGAGCGGTTCAGTTTTGTTCATGTCAGTGAGTTCGGTGTCAACGGCACCCGCATTTGCGGGCTCACTGACGAGCGGGGGACATGTCCCAAAAACCGGGCTAAAAACCGCCCTCTACAGAGGAAAAAATCTTAAAAATACTTCCGAACTCACCTTTTGACGTGTCCCGACATGTCCCAAATCAAGAACTTCACATGTCCCATTTGCAGATTTCAGAAAAATGCGGAATGATCTTGGTTCTATGGCTGCCGTCCGACCCACTTGCTTTTGTCGACCGGATCTTCTCCGGAGAATGAAACCCGCTTGCGTGCTTCTTCTCTTTGCACCGGCGTCCCACCGTAAATATCTCGCCGACAGAGGAATCGTCCTGCCGGAGGATCTGGACGAATCGTATGATTTTGTCCCTCTTGGCTTGGTTCTCTCCAATCACCGCTCGGATACTCCCCCACAGCTCGTGGAGGAGTTGGAACTGCTCGCCATGATCGCCAATTCCCAGAGCACTTTTCATTTCGAGGAGGAGTGCCAGGAAATCGTCAGGCAGCACATGGAAGACGGGGAAACATTTGCGGATCTGGCGGTGAAGATCCTCCGCCATGCGCCCCATATCGCATGGAAGGAGTTCGATCGCCGGGCGCTGAAGTGCCAACGTGCATTTGAATCCTACTCGGTGGCTGCCGGGCTTACCGACCTCCCGCCCACCGATGAGCGTATCGGCTCGATAGAGACACTCCTCTCGGCTTGGTTTGAGAAGAATGCCCGGACCAGTTCCTGTCGTGTGCGGACACAGGAGGATGCTGACGGCATATCGTTTATTGTCCGGCACGGCGATTTGCTCAATCGCATGGGTGTCATTGCAGACGACGGTTCATCCGAGAGCAAGCTGCTGCGGCCTGAACGTCTGGACTTGATCCACTTTCGCAAGAAATCTCGTGAGTGGTTGATCTCCGGGGTTGGTGATCGGATCAAGGACGAATACCGCAGGGCTTTTGGGCTTCTTTTCCATGGCACCGCCAATGCCCTGTCTCCCTCCAGGCGCTATTCACTTGAACCGCTGATCCATGGAAAATCGTGCCTGGATTGCCGGACAGGCCCAATCAGTCTGGCTGTTCTGAAATCCGTCACGCTACAGACGCAATCTGGGCAGTTGATCACGATCAAAGGCGCAGACGTGTTTGCGTCACTTGGTGAACTTTATTCTCCCGAGATGCGGTTCATCGAAGCCACGATTGCGCTCAAGGTTGTTGGCCGACGGCCACAGGTGAAAATCACCATCCGACCGGAGCACAACAAAATCACCGGCACTTCCAACATTCCAGTCGTTGAAGCGTGGCTTGAGACAACCGGATTCTGCATCACGCATGCCCCCGCCGCGCTTTTGGACATTGCTTGAGCAGATTGGCACATCCGGTGCCGCCGCCTATGATTGGGAGATTCTCCTCGGGAAAACCTGGAAAACTGCCCCTCTGCGTCGAACCCTCCAAGTTGCTGGGACGGTCCGCGATGCCTCCAATCCCGACCGTCACCTGGAATTGATCGAGGAGGATGAAGATTGTTACACAACGACCTTTCCGCTCAATTCGACAATCTCGCTCGCTCGCGGTCAGGTTGAGGTTTGGATCCCGGACTGGAATCGCCTTGCGGAGGAATTGGCGAAAGAGCTCGGATTCATCGCAATCGACCCAGGCGGCACCAGCCAGACCCGGCAGATTGGAAGCATCACGTCTCGAAAGCTGCGTGCCAGTCATGTTTTTCTCCATATCCCCGGTGGACACGTCGGAATGAGGGCGGCCCTCCTCCGCGATATGGCTACCCTCCCGGCCTGCACACTTTACCTTCCGAGCGCCAGATTGCTCTCGGAGGATGTTTCAAAAATGGCAGAGTCGCGGAACATTTTGGTCGAAACCATTGCGGATCGGATGGCGATGCCTGCCAGCGAACGGGGCACGCTGCTCGTTCGCGCCAGATCCGCCGCGAAGAAAACCAGTCCAAAGAAGGAACTCCTTCCCATCCTCGATGTGCAGCCTGGGTGGACCTGGGGAAATCTCCGCATGGTCCTCGACCCCACCGGAAGCATAGCTGTTCAATACGGCCGCCAGAAAGGAGCGTTTACATTCCCAAAAGCAAACGGGACAAAAGTTAACCGCCCCATCGAGATCCTCGCCACCATCGCGGTGAAGGAATGCTGGAAAAATCCGCCGTCAGGAGCCGAGAACCATGAGAGTGATCGCAAAGCGTTTCAACGCCTTGAAAAGGATCTCAAAACCCTTATTCCCATCGCAGGACATCCGTTTGACAAAGAAAAAGGCGCATGGAAGCCCGCATTCCAGATCACCCTCCCACCGGAATGCGCCCGGCGCAAAGCCGAGGAGATCGAGGAAGACGAGTGGGCGCAGTGACGATCTTGTGGCCCCCAATGAATCCCACCCTCGAAATTGATAGATGCCGCCCAATAGCTCGCAACGTTACTCGCTCTGAACCCCGCTCGTATCAAGACCGAGTTCGCGGAGGGCGGCCTTTGTCTCTTCGACTTTTTCCGCGGAGATGCCGGCGGCCGGAGATGCCTCGAAGGACACTTTCAATTTTAAGTTCCGGTCGGAGGCGTGCTTGGAGAGAACCTTCGTATAGAAGTTCATCCATTTTTGCGCCGGGACCTCACCGGTCCAACTGAGCTTGGAAAAGAAATCGGTTTGGCCTGGCCCTGCCGTGCCGGGCTCAGGGGATGGTCGAGGTATCGGGGTGGGCTTGTCTCCGCCTGGCACGGGCGGAGTGACTATTTCGTCGCCGCCGCCAACAGCGATTGAGATGATTTTGGACCGGTATGCCTCGGCTGTCTCGCGGCTCAGGATGAAAGTGTCTTCGGAAATCTCGACGTCGAGCGAACTGAGAACCTGCTCGAAGACGAAAGGATCGTAGTTCCCGTCGCCGCGCTTTCCGGCGTAAGCGAGTTGGCCGTTGGTGACGCCACGGGCGATTGTCTCCTTGATTTCTTCGGGGTAGAGGAGCCTTGGGAATTGTGGCGAGGCAAAGAAGGCATCCCGGACGTTCTTCGTGCTCCACTCGCGGAGGGCGGGCGGCCAGTTGCGGGTGAGGAAATTCGGGCTGATCCCTTTTTCGATGTCACCATCCTGTTGGAGCCGTCCGATGGCCATGTCTACCGGACTGCCTGCGCTGGATGTCACGAGGCCGAGATCCACGACTTTGAGGGCGTTGTCTTTTCCGAGAAGGACGAGGAATTTATACGCCCGCCAGATCGATTCCTTCAAATCCCGGTGGGCACGCCGGGCATTCTCGCTGAGTTGCCGGAGTTGGGATTCGTCGTAATTGAGCTGGTCGGATTCGATTTGAATATCCGCCCACGCCAGGTATTTGACAGCATCCTCGCGCATCGACCGTGTTGAATCGGCGACCATCCAGAGCTGGGCGCTTTTGAAAGTGCGGGCGGAACTCCCATTCTCCCGGATGATGGATTCGATGAATGCCAGGGTTGGCTTCTCGTCCTCCATCGTCTGCCGGAAATCGTTCACGATGACAGTGAGGGCTGGGCGGTCGGAAATCTGGATCGACTTCTCGGGGAAGAATACCGGTGTAAGTTTCAGGTTGTTCTTTCCGAAGAGCGTTTGGATTTCCTTGCGGATGCATTCCGTCACTGCGGCCGGCTGGATTGTGGCACGCCGGTCGGAGAACCGTTTGTTGAGATTCTCGCGCAGGCTGAACCGATACGAGGCGCGCTCGACGTTGAGGTAATAGCATGACGATGTGAGCCCATCCAGGGCGGTCTCGACGTTGCCGATGTCGAGGACGGGTTCGCCAACCGCGAGACGGATCTCGGGGACGGTCGCTTCGCGCTTTTCTTTTCCCTGGCCGCCGTTCGACTCGAAAAAAATCGTCGTGGCGACTTTCCGATGGAGTCGGGCTTTTTGAATTTCCGCCGTGGCTTCTTTGTCGAGTCGAACCGCGTGTGCGCCGGAACTCCCGGCGATGTCGGTTGTCACAGCCACTTCGAGGTTGCGTTCGCCGAGCTGCTCGAAGCAGGCGGAGCGGAATGTCGTGTCGTCCAAGGGGGCGGTTCCCAAGGTGATAAGCCCGTCGGCTTGGGCTCCTTCGTTACCGTCTTTGTATGCACGAGCCACCCAAAGCGCGAGTAGGCGGAGAATTCCGCGCGTCTGCTGAAACTTTGGCACGCCACGCCATTTGCGCTCGAAGACAGAAAGAACGCTGGGGTGGAAGGGGTAGCTGTCCGCGAACGCTTTGCGGGCGTCGTCCACGGAGAACCATCCGGGAATTTGTTGCCTGTGATCGACGCACCACTGAGCGTATTCCGCGCAGGCGTTCGTCGCGTCCCGATCCAGAAGAACTTTGCCATCCGACCCAACGGCATCGAGATTCCATTCAAAGAGTCGCCGCCGGATGATTTCCGAGGTTTCTGTCTCCGCAGACATGACGAGCGCCTTGCCCAAACGGTCAAGGAGCTTGGTCACTCTGGCGTAGTCTGCTTCATCGTCTGCGTTCATCTCCATTTCCGACGCGGGAATCGAGATGGCCAGTACCGTGCTCGTCTTGCCTCGGACGGTTTCGGTGAGGTTCTGCAAAAAGTTATAGAACTGGGCGGAGAGTCCGCTTTTCCGGTTTCGGCTGATGTAGTTCATCAGCTCGTCCATGAGGATCAGGCAGGGACCGTCGGGGATGACTTTGGAGAGAACATCGCCGCCGGGAGAAATCCCTTTGGCATCGTGCTCCGCCACGAGTTTGAACGCGCGTTCCCCGCCGATCTGCCAGGCCATTTCACCCCAAGGGGTTTTCCTCACGGGTGTCCCGTCGCTCCCGCCGCGGCCGGCAATGGAATCAAACTCAGTGCCAACGAACACTGAACCCACTCCAACTGGGCAGGATTTCTGTCCTGCTTTCGCCAGGATTTGCGATACGCCAGCCCACTTGGCTGCGGCCGGGCCGTGCTTGGCCAGATGATAAAGCAGGGTGAGGGAGTGGGTTTTTCCACCACCGAACTGCGTGGCAAGATTGAAGATCGCCGAGGTTTCGGTCGTTACCCCGTTCATCCGCCGGACGACTTGCGCCGACAGTTCCAGCATGTTCTTCGTCAGGAACGTCCGCGCAAAAAATTGCTCCGGATTTTTGTAAACCTCCGGAGCATCTCCATCGCGGACTTTGTCGAGGTGGACGGCGAATTCCGCTGCGTCGAGCGGTTTGCCCTCGCGGAGATCCGCACGGGGGGTGACAACGTGGCGCCAGGGGCGGAGTTTCATATATTGTTTCGTTTGAGCTTTTCAGCCAGATCAGTGGCGGAGGTGAAGAGCATCGCTCTTCCACGCTTTGTCATGGTGAGGAGTCCCTCTTTTGCCAGTTCGAGCAAGTCGCGGCGGGCAGTATCGTAAGCCGTGTCGTGACTGCGTTGGTGGCCTTCGATGGTATAGGTTGTGCCGGGATGACGCATGGCGTGACCGAGGATCGCAACCTGCCTGTGATTCAGGGTTCCCCATTTCTTCAAGAGCTGCTGACTCTCTTCGAGATCCTTTGTCTTACGGTCGATATAGGCGTGGAGATGGAGGATGGCCCGACGGATGACCTCCGCCTGATGAACCAAGAAATAGGTCGCGTCGTTGTCGTCTGTTTCCGTGTGGAGGAATGCCTTGTAATACTTGGCCGGCGCCCTGTGGAGGATGTCGGATATCGAGACAAACTCGAACAGCCAGTAGCCGTGATGCAACATCGCCCAGTAAAACAACGCTCGGGCGGTGCGCCCGTTGCCGTCCAGAAACGGATGGTCGTAGGCGAGCCAGAAGTGCAACAGCATGGCGCGAACTGCGGGATGAATAAAATAGCCGGGAGTTTCCCCGTTGGCAAAGGCGCACATCCGAGCCATCCGCTCTGGTAGTTCCTCCGCTTTTGGTGGGTGGTAAAAAATTTCTCCGGTGTCGTCTTCCACGGTGATCGTCTCATCCGGCCGACGGAATCGACCGCCGGCATCCGGCTTGTCGAGCGTTCCGTCAGTCACTTTCCGGTGGATTTGAAAAATCATGTCCGAAGAGAGGGGTTTGTCCCGGAGATCGATGATTTCCCGCATTGTCAGGAAATTATTGAGGATCATCCGTTCGCTCCGGTCCCGTGGGCTACGTCCCGTGCGGATCAATTCCTTCGCCACCTCTCTTGTTGTGACAGCTCCTTCAAGTTGGCTGGAAGTTATCGCCTCCCGGATCAATGAACTCACCAGATACTGGTCGCGAGTTTGCGGGTTAGTCACCGGGGCGGGCATCCCGATCCTCCCGCCGGTCCCCATATCGATCATATGCAACTGCTGGGCCACGTCGTCCGGAACGTAGAATTGGAAAGGGTTTCCTTTCTTGTCGAGCAATGGAAGGGGCTTGAAGTTCCGCCAACGACCGATCTTCATCGACGCCCACCACTCCTGATGCGTCAATCCCTTTGGCGGCGGCCGAAATCGCAACTCGTCCCAGTGAAAATATTCCTCCTGCCCTGGCTCGGTGAGCACCCGCTCAATTTTTTCAAAGAGGTTTGGCTCGCTCAGAATCAACGCTTTGATGTCCGGCGGTGTTTGCGGCATTTTCATGATCTACCAATTTATTACCAATTGAGTCGCAAATGGTATTTCGCTGCCCCGCCGCCCGTCAAATACCAATTCGGTAGTTTTTGGTAATAAATCGGTAGTTGGCGCAACTTTCACAATCCCAGGCCTTTCTTACGGGCCAGCACGCCGTCCACCCAGCGTTTTTCTTGGGTGCCGGTGGGGTAGAGAGCACTGAGGGCCTGGGCGAGTGTCCAGAAGCCTGCATCTTGGCCGATGCCGTCTTCGACCAGAAACCGTTTGAGTGCGCCGCCGCGGCCGGTGGCGAAGAGGATCATGGATTGGTGGATGCGGTCGAGGACGGTTTCGCCTGCTTTGGTGACGGTCTTCTCTTCCCAGGCTTCCTCGCCGACGCCAGGCTGGGTCAACTCGGCAAAGAGGTCGAGTTGCTGTTTCTTTTTTTTGCGGGCAATCGTCTCGGGGACTGATGCCTGGTCTTTTCCGAAGAGATAGGCCGTTCGCTCGGAAACGGGCAGCAGGCGGGCTTGGTCACCCTTGATTTCGACGAGGGACTTCAAATCTTCCAGATACGCTCCAAGCCCTTGGGCGATTTTGCGAGCGGCGTCGTATTCCAGGCCGAAGCCGGATGTGGATTGTGCCTTCGGGGATTCATCTTCGTCCTCTTCGGGGATCTCGGAATCTTCCGGATTCGGTGTCCCACCGCTGAGTGTCCAAAGCCACATGGCAGTCAAGCGGGCGTCGGATTCAAATGCCGAGAGGTCGGCGTTTGCGATGATGGACGAAAGCGCCTCGCGTGAAACGGCGGCCCAGACGTGTTCCAGATATTCTTTGAGCGTGACGACCTCGCCGCTGGCTTTTTCCACGCGCTCGTAGCGGGAGAAGATTTCGAGGGCGGGGCCGAGGCATGCGAAGATGGCGTCCGCTCCAACGACGCCTTCGGCGGCGAGTCGGGGCATCCAGTCGTGGATTCGGCGGGGCAGTTCGGAAAGCACGTCGCGCCAATCGCCGATTTCGTCCGCTCGCAACGAGCCGTCGAGATTTTCGCGCGGACGGCAGACAATGTGAACTGACGACGCCAATGACGCTGTTCCCATTGCGTTCATCCGACTTCCCATCTCAGTGTCAACCGGCCATGATGCTGTCGCAATCCAACCAGCATTGATCAGGGCGGAAAGAATTGCTTCCCAACCTGCCGTAGATTTGTGTGCGAACACAACTACCCCGATGCCGCTTGGAGCAGTAACGCGGCGTCCTTCCTCCAATGCCTTTGCCATCTGCATCTCATAAAACGCCGTGTCTTTTGGTTTTCCGGTTGGAGTGTAGATTCGGCCTGGGTTCCAAATAGCCTCCTCGTCTTTTGGAGTTGTCGAGCTTTGCATCAACCCATTGTCATAATGCGGAAGGGAACGGCGCATCCAAACGTAGAAAAAATCAGATAAATCGGCGTATGGAATAGCGTCGTAATAGGGCGGGTCAGTGACAAACGCCTGAGCTGAATCATTTGGCAAAGGGTGAGATGTAGCGGATGCCTGTTCTATTTGGCCCGAATGTCCGCCAAACTGTGATTCGTGCTCAACAACCAAAGCCGTCCATTCTAGCGCCGGTATCCACCCACCAGATTTATTCTCAAAAGGCGTTCCTTCCGCAAAATCCCACATGATGGACAACGCCTGCCTGCTGAATGTATTTATGATGCCACTCGCAGTCGGAGTTGGGTCCCAGCGACACAATGTCGAGTTCCGATCAACGAGTCTGTCCAGACCGAATGCGAGTATGGTTTGAACTGCTTCACCGAGTCCGTCCACATGTTCCGCTGCGAGTTTTGTGCGAACTTGACCAATTAGCCTCGCAAAAGTTGATAGCGTGAGGGATTGGCGCGGTGTGAAGAGTTCACCAAACGTTCTGACTCCCATTCGTGTTACGGCAGAAAGTCCTCGGGCATTTGGTGATGGCCGCTCGCTTGGAACAGGCTCGTTCGGCACCAGACTTACCGCGCCCGTGTGTGCTTTCTCCCTTTTCTTCAATTCTTCACAGGCAAAGTTGGCTGCAATAATATCGGCCTCTGTCGGGATTCTGTAAAAACGCCCACCCTCCGAGGTTCTGTTGGTAACAACAGCAATTAGACGTGCATCAGCCGATCCGCCATTTCGTTCAGTTAATTGAGATCGGACTCGGACATTTGGAGTCGTGTAAGAACAAATTGGGCAAGTAGTAGATCCTTTGCGTATAGTTCCTGCCGTGGCAATCCCGTCTCCTTCTGAAACCTTGAAGTTGATGACCTTCTTTTTTGAGTCGGTAATTATTTCCAGAATAACCGAACGCGACTTTTTCTTTGCCAGCAGTAAAGAACGAAGGAGCGGAATCTCTGCCCCACAGTTAGGGCCTTCGCATCTAACTGTCCTCGCCCAGAGATAGACGATGGGCGTCGCGCCGTCAGCGTCTTTGGGATAGAAATCGGCCAGTTCTTTTTCGGCTTCGCACTGAATCCATTTGCCCCATTTGCGGACTTCATCGGCGAGTCGCTGTCCGTATTTCGGAATATATTCGAGAACGACCTTGTTCAATAGGACCGGGATGGGATTGAGGTCGCTGGCAAACGCATCCGCTCCCACGCGAAGCGCTTCAAGCGGGATTGAACCTCCGCCAGCAAATGGGTCCACGACGAGCGGGCGCGGTGACTCGGCAGCGGAATCAATGATCCGCTGCACCTCACCGGAAAAATCGTCATCCATCCAGGAAAGCGAGTAGGCATCCTCTGGCCAATCGCGTCCAAGTGCGTAGTGGGAAACCGATGTCAGCGTCCGGGAAACGCGAAGGAACTCAGGGTCCGTCGAATTGTCCCAATTTGCAAAATCGGCAATGAAGTCGAGGAGGGCCTTGCGGAGCGTCGTCGGATGGTTGGCAAGGGCGAATGCCGACGTGTGTTGGCGGATCACCGTGAAATTCTCATGGCTCTCGACGCTGTGTTTGTCCATCCCCGCACGCGCCCACTGATACATGAGATCCGCCGCGACGATCCGAAATCCAGGCGGGCAGCGGTCATCCGCCGGGTCAGGCCAGAGCGAGGCGCAGATCACCGCCCGGCAAGCCGCCAGTGGCCGCCTGGCCCACCAGATATGGAGAGTCGAAATATGCCCGTGCCGGATAGATTTTTCTCGCCGGGCATGCGCGGATATCCGCTTGATCGGCAAATCCACTTCAATGAGGCGCTTCGGGTAGCTGGTCATTCGGTGGTTTTCTTTATCTGATATTGCTGCAACCGGCTGGTTATTTTTTCCGGGATGGTGTGGGCAATGAAGTCCGCGTCAAGAAGGTCTGCCAACGCCTGGCGCAACGCCCGCGTCTTCGACTGGTGACCGATGCCCTTGGCAATTTCCAGGCGCGGTTTTGAGCCGGATGACAACACAAGCATCACCCGGTGATGCACGGAGTCTGATCCCCATGCCGGATTCCACTTCGGTAGGGTGGTCCACAGTGACCCCGACAGTGACCCCGACAGTGACCCCGACAGTGACCCCGACAGTGACCCCGACAGTGACCCCGACAGTGACCCCGACTGGACTGCTTTTCGATCCGGCACCCGTTTTGTGGGGCGCCAGATGGTGAGGATGACCTGGCCCATATCCTGCCGGAAGTCCGGGGTGCGGAGTTTGGCCTCGGAGCAGAGCTGGATCATGTCGAGGGTGCCGGTGCCCGCGCGTTCGATGAGCTTGGTCAGGAAGAAGGGTTCCGCGATGAGCGGGTTGCGGGGGATGGAGGGGTGAGGATGGCGGAGGGATTCGGGCGTCAGGGGAGGAGGCAGTTCGCCGGGATTCCAGATTTCCAGGCGGTCGGAGAAAAGCATGATCTGAACCGACGACTGGGCCGCGTAGTCGCGGTGGGTGACGGCGTTGACGATGGCCTCGGCGACAGCATCGGGAGGGAGTTCGTAGGCGACCGGGGCGCGTGGGCCGGCAGCACGAGTGCCAACGGAACGGTCGATTTTCGACAGCACGAAGTCCAACGTCTGATCCACCAATTCAAAAACGCTCCCCTTGTAAACCTGGTAGGAGGGAATTGGTTTCTGGATGGTGGGGCCGTGGAAGTGAAGGCATTTGACGAGCGAAGAAGGGAGGAACCGCTGCGGGTCACGACCGAAGAGAAGGACGGCGGCGTGGGAAGGATGTTTCCCGTCGAGGAGGTTCAAGTGCGCAAGGGCATCGTGAACCGGAGTTTCCGGGCCGAGGGCGTAATCCCGTGCGCTGCGGGCTCTCGCGAGGAATCCGGAGACTTTCTCCGGCGAGAGATCCTCAATCGTGGCTCCGTCGCAGGCGGACGAGTCGAAGGGACCGGTGCGGATAGATCCGTGGTGCTCGAGGTATTCGACCAGGCTCGCATAGAGCCCGGAGGTCAGTTCCGGAGTGCTGGCGAACCGGCGGCGAATCAGTTGGGAGCCGGCTTGTTGGATCAGCTTGGCCATGCGCGGTTCCCGCGAGGAATCATCCGACCCCTTCACAAAAATCAGGCGGTGTTTGTGCTTCTCCGTGGCGCGGTCGAATTCCATCTCCGTCGGGGATTTTCCTCGCGCCGGAGCCGAACCATAGAGGTCGCCAAACAACCCGACATATACGGCACAACGATCCACCTCACCGAGATACACGTCATCCGCCCGACGATCTGCCGCAGGAATATCCTCAAACAGAAAAACCTCGAAAAACCTCCGAAGGAGCGCATCCCCATGAATGAAGTCCCGAATGGCGCGTCGCTCCCCGGCAAATTCTTTCTGCACCGAGCTGATAAAGATGCGCGTTTTCCTGCTCATTGCTGGCTCTCCGAATTCGGCGTCGAGGAGGGATGATATGGCGTTTCGTCCTCCTGGACGCGGGGATTTCTGGCGTCCTCAAATTTCAGGCGGTAGTGCTCGATTTTCACAATCGGCTGCCAGTGGAGGCGGGCCGGGTCGCGGAGGATGTTGAGCGACGGTGTCGTGGCGCACTGGAAGACGACGTAGAGCCAATAATCCTCTTTGAGGCGCTCGGCGGTTTTGAATTCGTTGTAGGTGAGGGCGATTTCCCCGGTGGACGCACGGCCTTTCACCTCGACGAACCGGACCGACACGGCGGTGACCGGGTCTTCGGGATGGAATTTGCGGGCGATGAGATCGAAGCCCCGGTTTTCCGACTCCACGCTTTCCACCTGGAACCCTTCGGCTTCGAGCGCCTTCGTGGCGACTTCTATGGCGGTTTGCTCCACTTCCTCATCGCGGCGCATGGCTGCGACACCGGGAGTGTTGCGGTCCGGGTGCGGGAGCACCCACGCCCGACCGGTGTGGCGGATGTCGCTCACCGCGCACTCCCGCTGCCGGGCCAATTCGCTTCGCCGCAGGTCGAGGCGGTGGTGGATTTCCTCGATGCGGTTCTCCGCCTGTTTGATCCGGCCTTCGAGGCCCGACTCCTGCGAACCGCTTTCGCGGAGCGTGACGAGTTCGGCGAGGGTGCAATTCTCGCGGTTGAGGATCGTGTTCAGACTGGTCTCGACGTGCCGCTCCACGACCTGGGTTTCGCGGATACGTTCCTTGCGCACCTCTTCAAGAAAAGGATTGAGGCTCTTTTCGAGAAGGATTGATTGGAGCTGATCCTTGCTCGGAAGATGCGCGTCCGTGGGCACCGGAACCGGATTTTTCGCCGGGACAATCTCGTGGAAAATCGTGGGATTGTGAACCGTGACCGTGCCTTCAATTTCGGTAACGACGACAAAAATCCGTCGATTCATGACGTTCGCGCACCCGTCGCGGATGGTGGCGGTAAAAACGTCCAATCGGGCGGGAGTGCTGCGGTGAAGGTCGTAAAAGACAGCCCCTCGCGATAGCGCCTCCGTCGTGGCGGATTCGATTTCGTAACGAACAGATTCAAAAAGCGGATGGCCGGGAGTCACCCATTCGGAGGACGCGTCCTTTTTCAGCAGCTCCTTGTCGAAGATGACATCCTGGTATTCCATCCCAAGGCGTCCGAATCGGGGTTCCAGTTCCTCCCCGCGAGCGAGCAGATGGCGCGGAATCCGTCCGACGCGGAAAACATGCGCCCGGCCACGACTGGCGGTGAGTTTGAGGCCGACGTCCTTCGACGCCTCGACAAAGAAGTCTTCGATCACCTCGGGAACGAGGCGGCGTTCTTTGGCCTCTGCGGTTTTTCCGATGACAGCCGAGAGGTTCAATTCCCGCTTGGCGAGACCTTCGAGCGTGGATTCGGTGATTTCCGAGAACCTGTGGGTGTCGATGTCCTTCACGATCCGGTCCAGAATCACCTGCTCGGTCTGGTTCCGCGCATACATGTCCCGCAACATGCGTTCCAGGAGGTTCGACGGGAACACATCTCCGAGGACATTGAAAATCTTCCCGGTGCGACCGGGGTCGAGGTCGTCTTCTATCGAAGCAATCCGGTCGAAGAGTTTTTGGAGAACCCGGCCCTCGGCGGTGTTGGTGGCGACAAAATTGAAAATCAGGCAGTCTTTTTCCTGTCCGTAGCGGTGGATGCGCCCCATCCGCTGTTCCAAGCGAACCGGGTTCCAGGGGATGTCGTAATTCACCATCAGCCAGCAAAATTGCAGGTTGATTCCCTCGCCGGCGGCCTCCGTGGCCACCATGATCTGGCAGGATTCCTTGAACTCCCGCTCGGCGAAAATCCGGCTGCCCGGCGTGTCGCGGTCGCCGATCTTCATGCCGCCGTGAATCGTGGTGAGCGAGAGCCCCCACTCGCGCAAACGCCCGAGCGGCCGCCCATCCCGTCCGTCTCCGGCCAGGTAGTCGAGCGTATCTTTGTGCTCGGTGAAAATGAGCAGCTTCATGGCCGGGTCGCCAAAAATTCCGCGTTCGGTGAGGAGTTCTTTCAGCGAGGCCAATTTTGTCTCGATGGACTGCGATTCCAGCGCCCGCGCCTGGTCGATGAGCTTCGTCAGCTCCTGAACCTCTTCGCGAAGAATCGCGGGGTCCGGGCTGAGCACGACTTCCTCCAACTGGTCGATGATCGCCTGCTGCTGCTCCTCGTCGAGATCCTCGAACCCCTCGGGCACCCTGCGGTTGATCTGTTCGCGCCAGTATCCTTCCGGGTCGCTCAGAATCTTTTCTCGCCGATCCTTCATGCGTTCGAGTGTCCGGCGCGCCGCGTAGAGGCTTGACGCAAAACGGCGCTGCAACATGGCCATCGTGAACCCGACAGCCCGAGCCTGCGGGGAGTTCGCCTCGGCGGCGCGAATCGACTGGTCTTGCACGAAACGAGTGAGGGAATCGTAGAAATCGAGTTCGAGGTCGGTGATCTCGAATTTCGCCGTTTTGACGATGCGCTTGGTGAACAGGGATTTCACTTCACCGGTATCCGGGTCCGGGAATGTAACGAGCGCCTCTTTGACGCGGCGCAGGTAAAAGGGGGCATCGCGGTTCACCATCGCCTCCTGCAAGCTGCTCACGTCCCCATAGACGTCGCGGTCGAGAAGTTGGAGGAAAAGCGCGAAGTTTTCCGGGTCTCCCTTGTGCGGCGTGGCCGTCATCAGGAGGAAATGGTCGGTCATGTCGGAAAGCGCCCGACCGAGTTTGTAGGCCAGGGTTTCTCGGTCGGCACTGTAAGCGCTCATCTTGTGCGCCTCGTCTACGATGACCAGATCCCATCGGCTGCGGAGGAGGCTGTCGCGGGCATCCTCGATTCGGGACAGCCAGGAAACCGAGGCAATCACCTGGTCGTTTTCCTGCCACGGGTTCGTTCCGTAGTTGGCCCGCAGGATATCTGATCGGATCACAGTGAACTGCTCCCGGAATTTGTCCTTCATTTCCCGCTGCCATTGGAAAGTCAGGCTGGCCGGTGTCACGATCAGGATGCGTTTGATGAGTCCGCGTGCTTTGAGTTCCTTGATGAGCAGCCCTGCCATGATCGTCTTGCCAGCGCCGGGGTCATCGGCGAGCAGGAACCGGATGCGGGGAAGTTTCAGGAAATACTCGTAAACCGCCTCCAACTGGTGTGGCAGCGGGTCCACGCGGGCGATGGAAAGCGAGAAATAGGGGTCATACTCGTAGGCGAGGCCGAGGCGCATGGCCTCAATCCCCAGGCGGAATTTCCGGGCGTCCCCGTCGAAAGGCTCGTTTTCCGGATTAACTTCGAGCATCCCGATTTGGGCCAAATCCAAGACAGGCTGGTAGGTCTGATTCGTCCGCACCCCGGTGACGATCAATTTGAACGACGCCCCCATCGGGATTACCGCGATCACCTCGACCGGCTCGGGAAAGAGTGGACCTCGCACGATGCGATTGGGAATGAGCTGATCGGGTTTCAAAGCAGAGCTGAATTTGGAGGCGAAAGGCGAGAAATAGCGGGTTTGAGACTGATCGGCAATTTCATTGAGGCGCTGGCTGGCGAAATTCTCCACAATCGGGGTTTCACACCCGAACCTGTATCACAGGAAATGGACAAAGGCTGTCCTACCCAGCTCTTTTTCTCGGCCCGCGCGATCAGCGAAGGAATGTGAGCGCCCCCCCCTGAGCCTTGTCAGAAGCTTTCGATTGCGGCAATGCGCTCAAATTCCGCGAAGAAATCCTGGTGCTTGGTCGATAGAAACCGGACCACCTTCGCATTCGTGAGAAGTTTTTTCACGTAGCCCCGGACCACGGTGAGATTGAGCATGTTCTCGGCGTAGCCCTCCTCAATGGCCTTGAAATCCCGTTCGAGAACTTCCATTTCCGCCTCCATTTTGGCGATCTCTTCCGCTGAGATCAGCATAGTCTTCGGTTTTCCGGGATCGACCAATTGATCCTTCGACGTTCCCATGAACAATCCATCGGCGTATCCTTTTGAAAAATTGTTCGCGCTGACCATGAGCTCGGCAATTTCGATCTGACGCACCGGCTTCACCCGCCGGAGAATCCAAAAAACCGGAATGCTGACATCCTTGTCCTTGAGAAGCTCTGCCGCTTCCTCGTGAACACCGCGTAGCAGATTAAGGCGGGATTTGATATCCCGGACATCCATGTGGAGGGCTGTGGCGATCCGTTCGACCGAAACTCCATTTTTTACCGCACGGGTGATCATCTTGTGCTCTTGGATCGGGGCAAGCCGACTGATCCGGGCATTGTAGGTGAAGCTTTCGTCGTCGGTTGATATCAGACATTCGACCTCCTCAATTTTGAGCGCCTTCAGAGCATGATACCGAAGGTGCCCGTCCATGATCAGATACATCCCACCCTTCTGCGGGAAAACCATCAGGGGTTCGATAATCCCGCTCAAGGGAATGGAGGCAAGAATGGAGCTGTAGCGTTTGTATTTCTTTTCCGGATCCACGATGTGCCGGACGGGCAGCAACTTTGAAAGCGGGAGCGTGATCCGCTTGAACTCAAATCCATACTTGGCCGCACTCATGCCGCCCTCCTCATCTCGTTTTGAAGCTGGTCCCCGAGGCACTTGGGCATCATCCCGAGCCCCTCCGCTTTGAGGAGATTGATAAAGTTTTCGTCATCCCGCAGCCGCTTGAACCCTGTGACAAGAAATAGCAACCTCGCTTCACATAGCTTGGCCTTTTTGATCATCACCTTCTGGCGCTGGGTTTCTTTGCGGAATGCGTTGACGAGACCATCGGCGGTCGTGCGGTTCTTTTCCTTCGACCGACCGGGTATCTTGAGTTTCTTTCCCAGAAAACGCCGCTGGTCAACAAGCCGACGCACGGTGCGAATGGCTGCTTGTTTGAGTTGGCCCCCCTCGTAGGCCTTGAGTAATTCACGCTGCGCTTCCGTGGAACTTGTTTTGGAGATTTCGATGGCCACGCCCAACGGGATTTTTCCCTTGATGGCGGCATCCAGCAAGCGTTCCTCATCCGCATTCTTGAGCGAAATCAGCCCGCCGACCATGACATCAGAAATATCGAGTTTCTTGCCGATCGCGACGTTGCTGTATCCAACGGCGGTGAGTCGCTCGATTTCATGGATCAAGTCCATGGCAGAAGGAAATCGGCGGGCCATGTTCTCAATCAGGCTCATGAGAAGCTGATCCTCCTTGGAAGCATCGACGACGACCGCCGGTATTTCCAGATGTCCCAGTGCCTGGAACGCCTCAATCCGCCCCTGCCCGCAGACGAGATCGTATCCGGGCTCGTCACTTCCTTTGATGGTCCGAACACCAACCTTGATCGGTTTCTTAAGACCCTGGTTCTGAATGCTCTGGACAATTTTGACGAATTTCCGCTGATCCCGGTGCCTGGGATTGAGAATTCGGATGCGATCTATGGGGATAAGTGTGACTTCGTCTTTCATGCTGCCCGTTCGATTGAGGTCTGTGCGGCCAAGTGGAAAAAGAAATCGAGTGTCTCGAAGCGGTAGGCATCCAGATACACGCCGTTGTCCTCAGCGATCCGGAGGTTTTCCCAAGTCATGTCGATGGCCGGGAGGAGGTAGTAATCATGGATAGCCTGGTTGGTGGAATCCATGCGCACGGCAACCGTGATGTCCGGACGCAGTGACTCGTCGAGTCGGATCATCCACCGGGAGGTGCCCCGCATGGTCGTCTGGTGGCGACTGAGAACAATCGATGCGTTGAATTCGCCATTGACGAGGAGAAGGTCCGTTTCTGCGTGCCGGGACACTGTGCCACCCATGGCCTCGATTTGAGAAATCACATTGGCGATGATTTCCGGATGCTGTTGCCGCAGGTGCCGATTGACTTCTATGAACCCGTAATCAATCGGCGGGTTGTAGCCGATGAGCCGGTAAGCCGAAACCAAGCTGCCAAATCGATGCCGGAAGGCGGCGCTGGATGGTAGATCCTCAGACTCGTCGATCAGGAAACCGGATATTTTGCCATGCTTCTGAAGAACACCTTTGAGTTTTTCGAGCATTTCCGCGTCGGTGAACTTTCGGCTTCGCGCGAGGATGATTCCCTGCGCCGTGAAAAACAGCGTGGGATCCACGATCCCATCAAACACCCCCTCTGCCCGGATCCATTTGTCCGGGGGATTCTGGACATGCTTCTTTTTGAGTTTGAATGAAGTGCGGTGGTAAACGTTGTTGCCGATATATTTTTCGTTCGTGAGCAGCTCGTGAACCGTGCCCCTTGTCCACTCCCGGTCGAAATCTGTGCGGACGCCCCGCGCATTGAGAGATTTTGCGATTTCTGATTCCGGCAATCCCTGACGGACAAAGACATCATAGATCCACTGGACGTTGGTGACCTCCTCCTCGGGACCTGGAACAAGAATCACCCGGTCGGTTTGAAGGCTCTTCTGCTCTCCGATCTTGAGAGCGCCCTTCTGTTGGCCATTCTGGTCGATCAGCATCCGGCGGAGTCCATATCCGGCAGTGCCCCCCTGTTTGTATCCCAACTGGATCAATCGGCAGGCTCCCTGGAAAACTTTGGAGGAAAGCTCCCGGCTATACTCACCGGCCATCGCCCGTTTGACTCCTTTCACGATCGTGGAGACAGGGCTCCCGTCATTTTCAAACTGCTCCGCGCAGTAGTTGACGGAAATCCCTGCACGCCGGCAGATATATTCGTAATACGCACTCTCGTCTGCGTCCTGGAACCGTCCCCACCGGCTGACGTCATAAACCAGGATGCAAGAAAAGTCGGTCGTCTTGGCCTCAACGTCGGAAATCATCCTCCCAAGCGAATCACGGCCCTGGATATTCAAACCGCTCTTGCCCTCGTCGGAATAGATTTTGATGATCTCCATCCCCCGGTGCACGGCATACTCCTTGATCGCATCCATCTGGTTGCTGGTGGAGTATTGCTGGTGTTCGGTCGACATACGCACGTATGCGGCAGCCCGGATCAGTGGTGGTTGTTCAGTGTCGCTCATGGAAAAATGAAGATTGGGCGGAGAACCTTCGAAGTGGGCTGGAGCATGGAAGTCGCCGGTTTACCCACCCCGAAGGTCGCCCCCGCGCACCCGCAGAACGGGAACAAAAGAGCGAATCCATTGCCACGCAGATCGCTCCCATCAGATCCGAGTCGCACCCGCTGGTATTCACGACGGATGTTTTGGCGTTTCGGGCACACCTCCCGCGAAGCCCTCAGCGCTCCAGTAAAACTCAGGGAGTAATCATCGTGCGGTGATGTGCCTCCTTGGAAATTGGAGTCCGATTCGGGGCAGTTCCGCGCCGCGGCCATGGTCCATGTTGCTCTCATTCAATGGGCGGCAGTATTCCTGTGTCCGAAACGAATGAAATAAATTGGTTATGTGGGGGCGATTGTGAGGATTGGCCTACCGGGGAGCTGCGGTGACGCTGATAGGAAGCTGGTGGCATTGGTATATTCCAAATGCGGTGAGGCGAAAGGTGCCCACCAGATGGGCTGTCGCTCCGGACATTTCTCCCCAGGCCGACATGAAGAAACGCCAGTAGTGTTCCTCTACCGGCATCGGGGGAGAAAGCCCGGAGCGGTTTCCCGTCTTTTCGAAAAGCTTCGGAAACCACGCCCGGAACCGTCTCCAATATCGCGTGAGGAGGGGAGTCCATCGAATCACGTCAATCTCGAAGCGTTTCCCAGAAAAATACTTTTGCACCGTCGAGTTCCGCACCAGCCGATACGGCTGCGCAAAACTTGGGAGCATGCTGACAGTGCCGCCGAATTTCCGGCAGATAAAACGACGGACACGAATGGTCAGAGGGATTGAGGTCAGCGCACTGCTGATTCCACGCGGATAATAGCCGAGCAGTTCCAGGCACTTTTTCCGGCCGCAATGGGGACACCGCTTCGGCGGCGCCACCTTCGTTTGGCAGTTGCCTGCAATGTAGGATTCCGGCTCACCCGCAAACCAAAAAATTACCTGCACGCATGCCTTGATAACGACAATATGCTTTTGCATTCAACTGGGAGGAATCGATGCCACGGTTTTGGGGCACAAAAAAACCTGCCGGTGTGGCAGGTTGTCAGAAGAAACAGTCAATTCTCGGAGAAAAGTCCGGAATGAATGGGATTTTAAAGGGGAGGCATTCGGCTATCCTTCAATGACTTCAGATATTTGATGGTAAATAATAAACTATCTCAACTGTCGCACCTGGAAATGCAAGGAATTCCTCGCGAGCTGGCATCGCATGCTCGACCAACTGCGCTGGATGAATCTCGACGGCATGGCAGAGGGCCCCCAGCCGGTTTATCTCCAATACAAATTCAATTCGAACTTCAAAACCGCCTACCGGGCCGACCTGCCCATGCTGGCAGAACGCTGAGGATGGCAAACGGCCCCATGACGATCATCGACAACCTCAAACCTGCCAGCTTGGTCTCCGGTCTCATCGAAACCGAAGACTATCGGGACGGCGTACGCGCAGGCATTCCCTACGTCGCGCTGCGCGGCGCAGCCGACGGACCGCAACTCACGGCGTTAGCCTGCCAGCACGGGCGGGAACTGAACGGCATCGAGTCGATCCGCCGGGTAATTGCCGGTATCGATGCCAAGCGCTTGCACGGCTCGTGCGTGTTCATTCCTTGTGCCAACCCTTTGGCCGTGCGCATGCGCCAGCAGGACTTTCCCCACGAGTACGGACGCTATCTGCCGGGAGCCTGCTGCTTCAATCTCAACCGCGTGTGGCCGGGAAACGCGAATGGCACGCTCTACCAGCAAATGGCGGCTGCCATGTGGGAGCAGGCCGTCGGCCATGCGGACGTCTGCATCGATCTGCACGGCTGGTCAGGCCGCAGCGCCTCGCTGGTCTGGGGGCATCGCCGTGACGCCGGGCTGGTGCGCGTTTTCGGCATGGACATTCACATGATCAAGCACGATTTGAGTGCTGACGCACCGGACAACGGCTGCCTGGAAACCGCCTGCTTTCGCGCCGGCGTCAAGAGCATCACAGCAGAATTGACACCTCAGGGAATGCTTTCCGAACGCTCGGTGCAAGCTGGCGAACGCGGCATTCTTAACGTCATGAAACACCTGGGCATGCTCGACGGCGAGCCGGAACGGCCCGAGCAACAGTTCGAGTTCGACGAGGACCACAACGAGTGTGTGTTGACGGCACCGTTCGCCGGGTTGTTTGTTTGCGAACTGCGCCTGCCGGCACCGGTCGCCAAAGGACAGGCTTTTGCAAAGCTGGTGGACTTGAACGATGTGATGCATGTCGCGGACATCGTTGCCCCGATCGACGGCGTGGTTTTCAATACCGGACCCACATGGGGTGAGGCGACGCCGGAGTCCAGCATCGTCGATGCAGGCGAACGGGTGGCCTTGATCAAAGCCTGTCAAACAAGGAGGGGATCATGTTGAGGTTGCATGTTGGTTCGGCTCAAATTTCCGCCCGGTTCGGGGATATCGAAGGAAACCTGGGCCTGATAGACCACTGGTCCGGGCACGCTGCGGCATGCGGAGTCGAGGCGCTGTTGTTCTCGGAATGCGTGCTGCATGGTGCCAGCATCGCTCCGGAATCACTTGCCCAGGCGCTGTCACTCGACGCTCCGGCCTGTCGGCAAATCGGAGAGATGGCCGGTCGCCACGGGCTGACCCTGCTGGTCGGGTTCAATGAACAGGATGGCGACAAGTTATACAATTCGCAGTTGATCGCCCATCCCGACGGCACGCTTCAGGCTCAACGCAAGCACGCGCTCAATGGCCAGGAATTGGCCAACGGGCTGACCCCAGGTCCGGTCGAACGCCTGCCGATCCGCATCGGAGAGTTCCGCTGCCACGTGGCCATCTGCGCCGATTGGGGGGCACCTGCCGTCCAGGCCGACCTCGACCGCCAGGGCTGTGAACTCCTGTTCCTGCCGACCGCCGGCGGCGGACGGCGCGATGACATGCTGCGGGCTGAAACCCTCGACACCGAGGCGGGCCTTGCTGCCTACGTTGTGCGCATGAAGCGAGTCGCCTTCCCCTTTGAGTCGATCGACTATTGCCTGCGCAAGCAGCGCGCGGTGGTCACCTGCAACGGAGTCGGCGACAACGGCTTTGACATGTGCCAAGAAGGCCATTGCACAATCATGGATCGCACCGGCGAGTTGCGCGGCCTGATCCCCGGCGCGCCCGTGCTCGAATACCAACGATCAGCGCTCACGCACGCAATTCTCTTGAAACCCGCCACGTAGAACTCATCACCCAAGTCTGGTATTAAAACACTCGAAGCTCTCCACAGAAAAAATATGAAAAAAATTGAATCAGTCGAAGGTCTGCCGGTGCCGCGCGGACCCTTTAGCAACGGAATCATCAGCGAAGGAAAATTCCTTTTTATCTCGGGTCAGGGACCTTGGGACGCGGAGAAAAAGGATTTTCATCCGGGCAGCATTGCCGAACAAACAGAACTGACATTGCGCTGCATCGAGCGTGTTGTCAAAGAGGCGGGAGTAACAATGGCCGATGTCGTGAGCTGCCGGGTTTTCCTGCAACCCCTCACTGCCGAGACATTTGCGGAAATGAATGCCGTCTATGCGCGCTTCTTTGCGGGCCACAAACCCGCCCGGACAACCATTGGCTGCACGCTGTTCGGTATCGACGTTGAGATCGACGCAATTGTTCAAATCCAATGAGCCTCGCATATGAAGCGCTCATGCGCTTTTTATGGTGCGCGACCCCTTCTGGGGCTTCCCTCTTGGGTGAGATATTTTTGGGGGCCGTCAGAATATCGATTCCGTCGCACGAGGGGCCGAGTAAGAACATCTGTTACTGTGAACGACCCAGGCCAATGAGGCAGCTCAATAGTGAGGAGGTCAGAAAGAGGAGAATCAGTCAGCGTGCCAGTGTATGTTCGTGACCTGATTTCAGCGCCTGCCGGAGGGCATCACCGAGGAATTTCTGCACGGTTTTTTTCATCGGCCGGGCGCCGAGGGTTTTATGGATGCCATGTCGGAGGAGAAACTCGAAGGCTTCTTCGGTAACGGTGAGGTCGAAACCTTTCTGGCGCAGTCGGGCGAGTTCCTCGTCAATGGCCAGTCGCCCAATCTGTCGCTGTGTTTCGGGACACAGCGGTTTGAAGACGATCTTTTCGTCGAACCGCCCGACCAACTCGGGTCGGAAAAATCGGTGAAGTTCGGAGAGGACGGCTCGCTCCAATGTCGCGAATGGGAGGCGGGTTCCCGCAAGGAAATCACCCGGTCTTGATCAGGGTGCAGATAACGTCCCTTGGAGGGGTGTAGGAAACAGGCTCGGAGAGTGTTGGCCGGGCTGTCCCATGACATGCGTCCCCATACATCCGTCGCTTCTGTTGTAGTGCTCAACCACGACTTAGGAGCTAAATGTGGGGCTAGGCGCAAGATGTCGCGCTTATCACCTTCCGGGGGCACTAGGCGAATGCGCTCCATGGCAAGCGGGGTGGGAACCGGTGCATAATGATTGTTCTCCCCATCGGGCAATATCGACAGACCACTGACTGCATCACGCACTGTCCGGCGTCGGCGCACTTCCTTGATCTTCGGAGTGCCTATCCGCGACGCAAACGTGAATGACCGCTCACGATATTGGGCGATACCAAAATTGCAGGCGTTAAGAACGACATGGGTGATCGCGTAGCCCAAGCCCTCCATTTGTCTGGCCATCTCGCGCCACTGCCTGGAGCGCAGGAATTGAGGGACGTTTTCGATGACAATAATTTTTGGCCGAATAATTGCAGTCCAACGAGCTACTTCGAGGGATAAATCATTCCGAAAATCATCGGCATCCATTTTGCCAAGGGACGAAAAGCCCTGACAGGGCGGTCCGGCGATAATGACATCTGACTTTCTGACGGGGTCTAATTGGCGCACATCCCCCTGGCGTGCAAACGAACCGAGATTGTGGTGGTGGGTTTGAATGGCGGCATTGTTGATTTCAACGGCATCCACCAAGCGGAAGCCTTCCCGCACAAATGCGGAAGCGAAAAGGCCGGCTCCTGAGAACATGTCCGTAAACGTCGGCTTCTTCATGCCTCGCGGATGATCGGTCATAATTGAGAGAGCGGCATTTTTCATTGCGTTCAGAAATAAGCTATAAAATGTCGTTTACAAGTATTTTATACGCGATATATATTAGAATTTTTCTTTTAAGAAATGTCAAAACCGACGCAAGAATCTATGCAGTTGTTGAACGCCCTCATCGGTCAAGTTGAGGCGGCGGAGAAACGCAGGGTCACGCGTTACTCCATTGCAAAGAGCATGCGTATTCTGCCTTCGACCCTTTCGAAGTGGACACTAGGTCGAACAAAGCTCGACCAGATTGATGCCCTTTTGACGCTGATTCGCCTTCTGCCGGATGACGAGAGGTGGATTAAGGAATTCAGGCTCGCCCTGAAGTCAGTGGTCAAAAATACCACCCCCAAGGGAAGGGGAACGAAGGTCGTCCGCAAGACTGCTTCAAGCCCATCTTCTACACTTTGAAAGGAGGCGAAAAGTGAAGATCCTCTATTGATGCGGGTTTGCGGGCGGCAGGAGGGTGTTGGAATCGAAAATGTAGTGCAACTTCTGCTGTTCTAAAGCAGTTTTTAG
>Ga0247841_10003358_pt1 | contig 29885 bp, 18 predicted proteins | sample LaCruzMarch2015__2_FD_192410 | JGI IMG/M metagenome (GOLD analysis project Ga0247841, IMG submission 192410) | Freshwater microbial communities from meromictic Lake La Cruz, Castile-La Mancha, Spain - LaCruzMarch2015_18m | ecosystem: Environmental > Aquatic > Freshwater > Lake | place: Spain... | reverse complement strand
CCGAAACAGCGGTCCCCTGTTGCAAAAGGGAGGAACAGCGCGCCAAGTACTGGTGATAGGAGCCAACCATCGGCCAAAAAGTCTGCGTCCGTTCCCAGTGAAGTCCGTAGTTGGAAAACATCATGCCAGGAACTCTGTCCAGCCAAGGTTGGTGGGCGAAGGAGACGATCACGAACCGGTTGATCCCTGTGGCGAAAGCCCAGTCTCCCTGGTTCTTCAGCGACCAGGGCTTCTCCGTCCAATCAGGCCTGACGGCCGTGAACGCTTCGGCCGCAACAATGGGCTTGCCCATGATATGCCCAATGGATGCGGCCTCGATGCAACTCCAAGCCGAATTGAAGTGATTATACCAGAACTCACCCATCGGAATGTCGGCGTATGATCCCATATCCAAGTCGTTGACTGGCGTCATGTCATACGGCTCGATGGCCAGCTTTAAGCCGCGCGCATGGCAGAGCTTCTTCATGTGTGCGATGTGATTTTCCAACAACAGCTCCTGGCATGTCAGTCGGACATCCCACAGAAACCGCTCTGAAATTTCACGGCTACCGACAATACATCCGGAATAGACAGGAAAATAGGGCCACGGATCATAGCCGCGCAGTTTTTTAAACATCTTGCGGAAACCTGGCGTCCAGTTCTGTGCACTCATCTCCCAGCTGTCGGCATCCAAGCCTGTAAAACCGGTTACACGATCCTTTGTCCGAGGCCCGATCCGTTCCAGTAACGGATCGAAATAGGCTCTAAAATGGGACTCCAATGGCTTCTTATCGAACTTGTCGCTTTCGAAACCCAATCCAGCCGCAGGCGCGGGCCGGGTATTCGCGCCAGTGGAACGGCAACCCATGCGCAGGATCGTCCACTCTCCTGCAGGAACCTCCCATTCGAGGCGGCCATCCGCCTGAAGGCGATCCGTTAGATCGATTACATCCTTGGGATTGATCACCTGTGAACCCTCCTCTGCAGGATTACTTGCAGACGAAGGAAAATGGGTCCTGACACCCGGCATGGAGGTGTAGGGATTTCGGATGAAGAGCGCCTTCTCATCAATGTCTTTGATCAACGGGGCGCGCCGTGGAAAGGCATATACAGCCACATCCTCGTAGAAGTCTGCCAAGGCGCTTCGCATCTGAGGGGTCTGCGTCTTATGATACGACGAGACGCGCGGTTGTGGCTTGGGCAGGATCTGATTGAATGTTGCAGGTCCTTGCGTATTCACGCTGATGGGAACCAGATGCTGCATGGACTGTTCCGCTTTGACCCAAGGACCCCCAGTGCCGGTCCAGCCTGGCCCTGTGATGGTTGTAAGCTCCAGTCCCAGCCTTTCGCACTCCAGCACAGCATGTCTGAAATTCTCCTGCCAGGTCTGGCTCATGAAGGGCACGTTCCCGCGCGGCACACCCACATCCACATCCATGTGGATCATCCCCCCGATGCCAGCAGCCTTCATCGACTCCAGATCAGCAGTGATGCCTTCCTTCGTAAAATGGCCGTCCATGTTGATCCAGTAGACCCAGGGCTTAGCCGAATGCGGAGGCGACATAAAGAGGCGTTCCAGTTCCCCCTCTTCTGCAGCTACAGAACAGAAGGAGCACAGAACCATTGATAGTGCCACGACCCACAGTGCAGATAATACCTTTTTTATCATTTCGTAACTCGTGAGCCAAAGGTATATTGTCCGGAAGCTACACGCAACACGGCGCGCTCCGCTTCCTTGCGCACCAATGCGATGCCAGGGGCTTTATCGAGAGTCTGTCCGCCTTCGGTTATGGAGTCCAGAGATGTGGCAGGCAGGTATACCGTGGCCGTTGTGTTGGCAGGAATGGAGAGCTTCATTTCCAATGTGCCATTTGCTTTTTTCCAGTTGACGACAATAGGGCCGTAAGGACCTTCCAAGCTACAGTTCACCCACTCCATTGTCTTTGTGTAGGGCTCGATGATCACCTCTTTAAAGCCAGGCTTCCCAGGTCTGATCCCACCGAGACTCCGATAAAACCAGGCGCCGATCGGTCCTGCGAGGGAAGGCATCTGGACCAGGCCACCTTGCCAATTTTCCCTAAAGACGGAAAGGTTATTTTTGAACACCATGCCAAACCAGCTTGGATAGGTATCCTGTGTGGCAATCTTCCATGCGAGATCCCCCAACCCTTCTTCATTGAGGAAGGTGAGCAGGAAGGGTGTGCCGACAAAGCCTGTGCTGAGGTGATCCTTGTCCTGGGCGATGCGCTCCGCAAACTTCTGAACCAGCTTAGTCCTCTCCGCCTGTGGCATCATATTTAACTTCAATGCCAGAATAAACGAAGTCTGTGAACCCTTGTCATAGGTGCCGGTCTTTGGGTCATAGAATTTTTTATTGATCGTCTCCCGAATCTCCATGACACGTTTAGCGTAGAGAGCAGCGTCATCTGTTGCTCCGAGAAGTGTTGCTGTATTCTGAAGAATATCGGCAAACATCAGGTAAGCACAGGTGGAAGTGAAGGGTACCGTCGTCCCCTTGGGCCTCCCATTGCCTCCGCTGGCAACGTCCATCCAATCGCCCAGTCCCCATGAGATTACATTGTTTGTCGCGTGCGAACTTAAATAGGCAAATTGACTTTTCATCGCCCCATAGCTTTTCGACAAGATCGTTTTGTCGCCATAGAATTGATAGTGTTGCCAGGGGTGATAGATGATCATCCCGCCCCACCAAGGACCATTGATGGTCGGCCCGTCAAAACAACTAGGGACGACTGTTGGAACATACCCGTTGGGCAGGATGGCATCCACAAAATCTTCCTGCCACTTGGCATAAATGGCTTCAACATCAAAGTTGTAGGCCGAATTCTCAAAGCAGGTCTGAGCATCCTGTGTCCAGCAGACTTTCTCACGGACGGGATCCATCGGCATTTGAACATAATAGTTGAGGAGTGTCCTGAGATTCACCTCGTGCAGTCTGTTCAGCCGTTCATCCGAACAGGCGAAGGTGCCCACGCTCTTGAGATCGGACACCACCTGGCAACCGACAAGATCAGAGGGTTTTGGCATGTAATCAAGCCCTTGAACATCAATGAACTGATAGCCATTAAAGGCGAAGCGCGGCTCATAGACCTCCTCGCCTTCTCCCTTGCAAATATACTCACAGGTCTGATAGCGGCCCAGCGTATGAGAGCCTGCACCTGGATAACTGATGATTATTTTCTGCCCTGCTTTGCCACGCACCTTGATGCGTGCCCAGCCCGTGCACTCCACGCCAATGTCGAAGCGATAGCCCCCCTTCTGCGGAACCACGCGGACAGCGGGTATTTCCTTGATGCAACGCACAGGCGGAAGCGCTTGTTTTCGCAGTCGTCCGCTAGGTCCGTTTGCCGCCCGTGCAGGCAGCCAGGCTTCGGCCTGATAACTCCCCTGGCTCCAGTCACCCAGCTCCTTGCGGGCATCATAGGTCTCACCAGCCCGGATGGAGTTGAAGCGGATCGGCCCGGACGTCGTGAATTGCCACGTGAGATCCGAGGGGATCAGTTCGGTTGAGCCATCATCGTATTCAAGCGCCAGTTCACACCGTAGCCGCGGCGTATCGATAAAGTCTGCAGCATATTCACGCAACAACGAGGGGACGACTGGATTGAAATATCCGTTACCCAGGATCACGCCGATACCATTGGTCCCTTTCTGAATCAGCGCGGTCACATCATGAACCTGATACGGCACTGATTTTCCAAAATCGTAGGGCGAGACGTTTAACAGATGGTCATTGATCTTGCGTCCGTTCACATAGGCTTCGTATAAGCCAAGACCCGAAATCGTCAAGGTTGCCCGACTAACCTTCCGTTCGCCGATGGCGAACGCCTTGCGCAACCAGACTGCGGGAGCTTCAACAACTTCCTTTGAACTCTTGCGGATATATTTTTCGCGCGCGCCCCGAATGATCTCCTCATCCTCCATGTTATGATCGGGAATCTTTTTCAGCTCCGTCTGATATTCAAAAAGAGCCAGATCGGACTGTATCCACTGCCCCTTCCATTCGCTTTCGGACAAGATACCCATACCCCACTCAGCGGGCTGGGACCATGCGGAGGCGTTGCCCTGTCCATCCCAGGCCTTGACCTTCCAGAAACAACGCATGCGTGATTTCAATGTTGTCCCGCCGTATACGATACCGTGGGAATCTCCGGACTTCACACTGCCAGAGTCCCAGAGATCGCCCTCGTCTTTCGCCAGCCGTTCAGCCGAGGTGGCAACCAGGATGCGGTAGGCTGTCTGCTTCCAGTCACGGTTCCCCGTTGCAAGTTGCCATCCTAGGCGAGGTGCCGTTACATCCACCCCCAGCGGGTGTATAAGCTGTTCGCATTTCAACGAACTGGGCGTAACAGGCGATGCTGGAGGGATGAGCGGCAGATCCAGCCAGGCGAGGCCGACATCGCGCTTCATGTGGCTCTTGCTAGCACCACCGGGACCATCATAAATAATTGCCAAGCGATTCCCAACCTTCAGCACAGACGGCAAGCCGATGCACTTCCGGCTCCAAGCGCAGTTCCGTCCGTCGAGGACAACGGCTTTATCAGCAGCATTCCATATATTCAGATCCTTGGTCCAGTAAACCCAAACGGCATCGGTATATTCGCCACCTTCCAGTCCGATATGGTTGGTGAAGAGGAACCACGTCTGGTTGGCGGGCTCAAAGTAGAGGGAGCTGTTCTCAATCTGCTCTGCAAGCGGCACAATCGGTGTTGCATCAACCGTCCACCGACCATTGAGATCACGCGTCCGAGCGATGCTGAGTGTACGCAGTGTAGGGTTGTGGGTCGAGGCGCTAAAGAACATCAGATAGTCGTCGCCCTGCTTGATGATATGGCCTGGACTGGCTGTGGCCGAGTAATACGTTCCCGGCTTGATGCGAAAGGGTACTACCTCGGGCTGTTTGGTCCAAGGACCGGCGGCTGACGAACCTTTTGCTTTCATGGTGAGATAGGGAAATGACGGAATCAGATCCGGCGCAGGTGAAACATGTGGCGTGCCTAGATAATACATGTGCCAGCTCGTGCCATCAAAATAGGTCACCCCATACGATGCTGAAGCGGAATCCTCCTCGCCGGTCTTGCCGAAGTCCAGCACTGGCCCCTTCTTAGCCCAGTCCACCAGATTCGTACTTGTCGCTAGGCAACAGAGCCAGCCTTTAGGGCCAGCGCCATCATAGTGCATATAATAGGTGCCCTTGTCCTCATAGACCCAGACGTCACGCGCGCCAAGCATGTCGCACTTTCCTGGTCCGTCGCCATGTTTGAGGATCACGCCGTGGTCTTTCGCCTCCAGCCGATAGGCGGCGCTCGGCCGTCCATCAGGGTAACGGGTGCTTTTGGCTTCAGGGACAACGCATGAACCCTGAGCCGCATGGAGTCCCACGGGAGCCAACAGGCTCATACCGAGGAGAAGTGAACCGATAAAAGCTGTCATCATGCTCTCTTTCTTATTTTTGAACCTCTTTCCTGCAACGCCTATTTTGTATTAAACGGGATGGGTGCGGGAAGGGTGAGCTGCCAGAAACGGCAGATATTTTTGGCGATATCCGTGTTGTCGATCGTCTCTTTTAAAAGATGTGAGCCGGGACCATACGCGAAGAGTCGGACCGGCGCGCTCGTGTGGCTCGAGGTGGAGTAGTTGATCACGAGTTTGCCGGGAGGCGTGCTGGTGATGCTACAGGTTAAACCGCCGGTTTCATGGTCCGCAGTGACCAGCACCAACGTGTCGCCCCGTGTGCGGGCGAACTCGACGGCACTTCGCACGGCCCAATCCACCTGGGTTGTGCCCAGCACCGTCACATCAGGGGTGTTACTATGTCCCCCCGCATCGGTAATCGCGCACTCAACCATCAGGAAGAACCCTTTGTCCTTCTTAGCAAGGCGTTCCAGTGCGGTCTCGGCGAGCTGCCCCAAGATCTGCTCGGCGCCCAAAACGGTCTTGGCGTCCATGAACGCGAGGATTTTTTTATCGTGTGGTGCTTGGGCCAAGGAGTCTAGATTGGTTACTACGGCATAGCCGCTTGCACTCATTTCACTCAGCACGTCGCGCGCGTCCGTGCGTTGGCCGCTCGCCGCTTTTGGCATGAACCAGGCCTTGCCGTTATTGTTACCGATCAAGACATCGAAGCCACTGGCGGCGGCATGTTCCGCCACGCCCTGATAGGAACCACGGCTGGCCTCGTGCGCATAAAAACCGGCAGGCGTAGCACCTGTGATCGAATCCGAAGTGATCAGTCCGATGGCGCGACCGCCTCGTTGAGCGACCTCGGCGAACGAGGCCAGTTGCTGTTGTTTGTCAGGCGTGATTCCCAAAAAGGTGTTGGCGGTCTTACAACCTGTGGCCATCGCTGTGGCGGCCGCCGCGGAGTCCGTGACGTCGGAGCTAGATGAACGGGTAGTGCAGAATCCGGCGACCGGCAATTGCTGCATGAGTAGGCGGCCTTCGGCTTTGTGCTGATAGAGCGAGGTCAGCTTCAGTGCGCCCTGGCCCATGCCGTCACCGATGATCAAGATGATATTTTTCGGAACCGCGTCAGCAGGCGCATGCAGCAAGGGTTTGTCAAAGGGTGGTGGCGAGACAAACTGCTTCGTCACCTCTAAGACAGGCTTCAGCGGCTTGCGCGCAACCTCATCGCCCAGGACGGATGAGGTGACAAGTAACAGGAGGGTACTTCGAAACAGAGAAGTCAAGGTCATAACAATCCTTTCAAGAACCAACTAGACATACAAGAAATGTCCGATTCTATAACAAACCCTGAAAATTGGCAACGAGAATGCTCGATTTCAACAAACGTCCTTAGCTTAGAGAAACTGCCAGTTCGCGTAAAGATTGTTGGGCCGTCACCTTGATCTTTCAAGGTAATCCTGCTAAACTTGTAACCTTTTTTAAGTGATAGCTGAAAGTCTTATGAACGCAAGAACCATTCTTTTTGATAAGCATGTCGCAGCCAAGGCGCGTATCGTTGATTTCGGGGGCTGGGATATGCCTGTTCAGTATGACGGCATTATCGCAGAACACAACCGCGTCCGAACCCACGTCGGCATGTTTGACACCTGCCACATGGATGCGTTCCTGATCAAAGGCGATCTCAACCGAATCGTCTCCCAGGATCTCAACACGCTCGCCATCGGCGCCTGTCGCTATGGCTTCCTGCTCAATGAAGAGGCCGGCATTCTCGACGACCAGATCTGTTATCGCCTGGGCGAGGATGACTGGATGATGGTCGTCAACGCCTCCACAGCCCCAGCCGACTTCGCCTGGGTCAGTCAGCGTATCGAGGCTCAGGACCTCCGCAGCACGCAAAGTAAGATAGATGTTCAGGGGCCCCATGCCATTGCTGAAGTGACACGCATCCTCGGACTTGATCTCTCAGACTTGAAGCGCTTTCGCTGGAAGCGTTTTACCAACTGTCTCGTCAGCCGGACAGGCTACACGGGTGAAGATGGTGTTGAAATCTATGCGCCCCATGAGACGATTGCCTCCTTCTGGGACACCTTGCAGACTAATGGCATTCAGCCCTGCGGACTCGGTGCGCGTGACACATTGCGCCTCGAAGCGGGCCTGCCGCTCTACGGCCATGAATTTGATTTAACAAAGTCCCCAGCCGAAGCCAACGTGATGCGTTATGCCTCAAAGGCAGAATCGTTTATCGGCAAGGAGGCTTTGCAGGAACGTTCAAAGAACCTCAAAGAGCAACTCGTCGCTTTCAAACTAGAGGGACGCCAATCCGCCAGAAACGGACAAGTCGTGAAGCAGGGAGATTCCGTCATCGGCGGTGTGACCAGCGGCTCTTATTGTCCGACGATTGCAGCCGCTGTCGGTTTTGCCTATGTCGAACCTCGCCATACGGCACTCGGCTCAACTTTTTCAATTGATAACGGAAGAGCCCTCCTCTCGGCAACCGTTGTCGAATCACCCTTTTATCGTAAAAAATAGGAGAAGTCTGTATGATGCATTACACGAAAGAGCACGAATGGGTCAACATTGAAGGCACGGGCGCAACCATTGGCATCAGCCATCATGCGCAGGAAGCCTTGGGAGACATCACCTTTGTGGAGTTACCCGCTGTCGGCAAAGTCCTGAAGGCAGGGGATGCCCTCGGCGTCGTCGAGTCAGTCAAGGCAGCAAGTGACATCTACGCGCCAATCAGCGGAATGGTCTCTGAAGTAAACAGCAGTCTGGACGGATCTCCTGAACTGATCAACCAGTCCCCGGAGGACAAGGGCTGGCTCTGCAAGCTCACGAAGATTACAGCGTCCGATGCGGATCAGCTCATGGACGCGGCTAGTTACAAAACCTTTCTCGGTTAACACGCCATTCGTCGTGCTATTCACTTTTTATTTTTAGCTTTTAACTTTTTACTTTCTTCCTATGTCCTTCACACCCCACACCCTTGAAGATCGTGATGAGATGCTCGCCACACTGGGCGTCTCAAGTCTGAAAGAGCTCTTTGCTGACATCCCCCAGAGCGCCCATCTTGCGAAGCTCGATATGCCTGACGGGATCAGTGAACAGGAGGTCTATGACCGACTGCATGCCCTTTCTCACAAGAATGCCCATGAACTCACCTGTTTCATCGGAGGCGGGTTTTACGACCACTCCATACCCTCGGCAGTCGATACGCTCTCCTCACGCGGGGAGTTCTTTACAGCCTATACGCCCTATCAGCCCGAAGTGGCTCAGGGCACACTCCAGGCGATCTTTGAATTTCAGAGCATGATTTGTCGTCTGACGGGCATGGATGTCGCTAACGCCTCCATGTATGACGGGGGAACTGCACTTGTAGAGGCGGCCCTCATGGCCATCCGCTCGACGAACCGTCCACGTATCATTGTCGCAGGGGGACTGAACCCCATCTACCGCAGGATGCTTGACACCTACACGCGAAACCTCCACATTGAGATGGAAGAACTTCCCTTTGACGAGGGAGCTGTTGACCGTGTGAAACTCGCCTCGTTGCTCACGGACCAGACGGCAGCAGTGATCATACAAAATCCTAACTTCTTTGGTACTATTGAAGATTTCTCAGATATCTCAGCGATGGCGCATGCCAACGGCGCATTGATGATCGCCTCTGTTTACCCGATCGCGATGGGACTGATTAAATCCCCTGCTGAAATGGGATGCGATATCGTGGTCGGCGAAGGGCAATCCCTCGGACTTCCACTCTCTTTCGGCGGCCCTTACCTCGGTTTCTTTGCAGTCCAGAAGGCCCACGTCAGAAAGATGCCTGGCCGCATTGTCGGAGAGACTACAGACCGTCATGGTAACCGTTGTTATGTCTTGACCCTTCAAGCGCGTGAACAGCACATCCGCAGAGAAAAAGCAGCCTCCAACATCTGTTCGAACGAAGCACTCTGCGCCTTGCGTGCAACAATCTATCTCTCTCTTCTAGGGAAGCAAGGCCTCACTGAACTTGCGCGAACCTGCATGACAAAGGCAGAGTATGCCAAGGCGCAATTTGCGCAAATCAAAGGTGTCCGCATCAAGAACAGCGCCCCGACCTTTAACGAGTTCATGCTGGAGCTGCCTTGCAACGCCTCTGATCTTGTGGCCGAGCTTATCCCGCTGGGACTCATTGCCGGATTCCCGCTCGGACGCTACTACCCTGAACTCCAAAACTGCCTGCTGGTCGCGATCACCGAGAAGCGGACCCAAGCTGAAATTGATGCCTTTGTGAGCGCAGTGAAAGGACTTTTGAAATGAGCAAACTCATCTTTGAAGAGAGCGTAAAAGGACGAAAGGCTGTCTCCTTCCCTAAGCCATCGCAAGCCGAGAGCGCCTACGCCACCATTCAATTACCGAAAGCGCTGGCGGCCACCCACCCCATCGAACTTCCAGAGGTCAGCGAGCTGGACGTCATACGCCACTATACACGGCTATCCTGTAAGAACTTTAGCATTGATACGCACTTCTATCCGCTGGGTTCCTGCACCATGAAATATAACCCGCGCATCTGTGAAAAGACAGCTGCGCTGGATGGGTTTGCTGGCTTACACCCCTTGCTTCCTCAGCTACGAAGAGGAGAAGCCCTGACGCAAGGCGCACTGGAGCTAGTCTGGGACACCCAACGCCTCCTCTGCGAATTGACAGGTATGAGCGGATTTACCCTTCAGCCAATGGCAGGTGCCCATGGAGAACTGACGGGATTGCTCTTAATTGCGGCCTACCATAAAGATAAAGGCAACACGCGGACCAAGGTCCTTATTCCCGATTCCGCACATGGGACAAACCCCGCCTCTGCCGCCATCGCTGGTTATGAGGTGATCTCTGTTCCAACCGATGCGCACGGAGATATGGATCTCGAAGCTTTTAAGACGTTATTGACCCCTGATATCGCCGCAGTGATGATGACCTGTCCGAGCACACTTGGACTTTTCGAAAGAAATATTCTGGCCATCGCGGAACTGGCACACGCCAATGACACGCTACTCTATTATGATGGTGCGAACATGAACGCCATGATGGGGTATGCCCGTCCTGGCGATCTCGGGTTTGACGTCGTTCATTTAAACGTGCACAAGACCCTTTCGACGCCGCATGGTGGCGGCGGACCTGGTGCTGGGCCTGTCGGCGTCAAAGAGAGCCTCCTCCCCTTCCTCCCGACCAGCGTGGTCGAGAAGGATGCTCTTGGTAAATATTGGCTCCGGTATGACAAGCCAAAATCCATCGGCTATATCGCCCCCTTCTATGGAAATTTCGCTGTATTGATACGGGCCTACACCTATCTCATTCATCTTGGCGGAAACGGATTAAAGGAGGCCACAGAGTATGCCGTTCTCAATGCCAACTACATCCGAGCCAAACTGAAACCCTACTTCACTGAAGCCTATGACCGCATCTGCATGCATGAGTGCGTCTTAACAGCAGAACGCCAGATGAAAAAGGGTGTTCGCGCCCTCGACATTGCCAAGGCGTTGATTGACGAAGGATTTCATCCTCCAACCATCTACTTCCCGATGATCGTCCATGAAGCCATGATGTTTGAACCCACTGAAACCGAGTCCAAGGAGACGCTCGATCGCTTTATTGAGGCGATGATTCGCATTGCCAAAGAAGCAGAGGCGAATCCCGACTCCTTTGCAGAAAAGCCACTGACAACGGAAATTTCCCGTGTCGATGAGACCAAGGCTGCAAAGGCCATGGTTTTAAAGGCTTAATGAGAGAGCTTTTGGGTTGCCTGAAACAGAGTTGGATGCTATTATAGTGCAATGTTTGAAACTGTGAGGTTATTTTTGTTTGCGGAGCCCCTTCGCCTGTTAACAATGACCTGCTGGGCAGTATGCACTGGTGGGTTTGCTTGGTACTGCATTTGCATTGCCCGCGAAATTACTTACGTCACGCTTGCTGACGGGCGCCAGCAAGAGCGAAAAATTCCTCTAATTTTTCGGTTATTACTTCCCTTTGTGCCGAACATTTCTCATCTCGTTGCTCGTCCTGAGTTTAAAAAATCAAGCGACACGGCTGACAAAAAGCTCATTGCCGCAGGTTTTGAAGGATTGCTAAATGGGACTGATTTTATTGCCATTAAGTTTATGATGCCACTCGCCTGTGGCACCTTGTGGTTTGGCCTATTGAGTCTGATCAACCGGATGTTCCCTGCCCTTATGGGTAACAACTTCATCCTCCTCTTCGTCCTCGGGATTATCTTTTTCTATAGCTATCCTATTTTTTGGCTCAATCGATCCCTGAAGCAACGACACTTAGCCATTCAAAGGGCACTACCGTTTGTCCTAGACCTGCTGACGCTCTCGGTTGAGGCTGGCATGGATTTTATGAGCTCCCTGCAGCGCAATTGCGAGCGTCGGAGGCTGGATGCGCTCAACGAAGAGTTAATCCGTATGACGCGCGAGATCCAAGTAGGACTTCCCCGCCGCGTTGCTTTGAAAAACATGGCGACCCGTGTGGACCTAGCCGATCTCCGCTCCGTTGCCAACGCCCTCATTCAAGCGGACGAGCTGGGTGTTAGCATCGGGTCTATCTTGCGTATCCAGTCGGATCAGATGCGTTCCCGTCGCTTTGACCGTGCCGAGAAGCTTGCAAACGAGGCACCTGTCAAGATGCTCTTTCCTTTGATGCTTTTTATCTTTCCTGCGGTCTTTGTTATTCTCCTTGGTCCAATTCTCCGCGACACCATTAACCAACTTTTCTAACGCTTCACACATATTATTCTGACAAAACAATTATGTCTAATTATATCCTCATCTTTGAAGCTGGCCTGCGCGCTGGCGCCCAGATTCCAATTGTAGCTAAAAACACGACGCTCGGTCGCTCTTCTGAATGTGATATTCCTGTTTCCGACCCAGCGCTTTCACGTGTTCACTGCACATTCGAATTAAAAGGTGCTGAACTATGGATTAAAGACCACCAGAGTGCCAACGAAACACTGGTGAACGATGTGGCTATCACGGAGACAAAGCTCAATCCAGGCGACATCCTCACTGCTGGAGACTCAATCATTCGTGTCACGGTCGCTGCCTCCGACTCACTCGCCTCGGCTGAACCCTCCCTTTCAACACTCAACCCGACTGCTGATGGAGGGGGCGTTGTCATTGATCTCGGGTTTGATACACCTGACCCGACAACAGCTGCCCTGCACCAAAAGAACATCGTGCGTCCAATCCTCTGGGGGTTCACAGCCGTCTTGATATTCAGCACGTGTCTGTGGGCCATCTTTACCATGGACTCCGATAAAAAGAGTGCCAAAAAACAGACAGCCGTGGTTGAAAAGGAAGCCAATGTACTCATCTATTATGAGAAGATTGATGCCTCCTCTTCCAACATTTTTCGTTTCGAACTCTCTTTGGCTTCCGATGGTCTTCTGGTTGTCAAAATTGATGACCTAGCAGGTGGGAACCGTCATATTCGCAAAGAGAAGAAGATCGATCATGAAATTCTCTCCAGTCTCTCCCGTAACGTGATGCAGAGCGGCTTCTTCTCTCTCGACAAGGAGTATACGGGACTCCCGTCTACACCGAACACCCTCAGCGAGCACTATCTTGTCACAGCGATCGGGAAAAAATTCCATTCCTGTCGGCTTGTAAATCGTTCCGACGAACCTGAAGCCTTCAAGACGTTGCGTGAAAAAATCGAGACCTTTAGTAAAAACGAATTGGGGATCTGGGCCATTCAGTTCTCAACGGAAAAACTGATCGAACTCGCACAAAACGCCTTTGATGTTGCTCGAAAACAATATGCCGAACGAGACGTGAAGCTCGGCAACCGCTATGAGTCTATTCGTAATTATCAAGAGTCCCTCTTCTATCTCGACACTGTAAATCCTAAGCCCACTTTTTATGAGCAGATACAGCAGGAGATGGAAACAGCGAAAACGGATCTTAAACAACAACTGCAAGAGCAAAACTTTAGAGCTGATCGTGCCATTAATCTTGCTGATTGGCCAACGGCCGCGCGCGAGTTGAAGATCATCTGCGAACTCCTTCCTGATCGTACTGATGAGGTCCACAAGACGGCCGCACGAAAGTTACTCGATGTCGAGACACGAATCAAGAAACGATAAAAACCCACCGCCCCACCGTCCGAAAACAAACGAATGAATAACTGTATCGCACAAAGTCACAAGGCCACAAAGAAGAGAAATACAATTAAATTCTTGAATTTCCTTGTGGCTTCGTGGCTTTGTGCGTGAGAAATTGGCCAAGTTATAGGCAAGCGCCTCGCCCAGCGCGTTGGAACGTTAAAAGAAATGAATTTAAAACACATCTTCGGCCTTGTCCTCATCCTCGTAGCCATGACCACGCAGGCCGCACGCAAGCCCCTGCCTGTCACACGATTGGACCTGACATCAACGCCCCCTGGTGCTCTGATCCGCATTGACCACAAGGTTATGGGCGACACCCCACAATCCTTGACGAATCTTACAGATGGGCTTCATTTGATCCAGCTTGAAAAAACAGGGTATCGCCCCGTAATTGAGAACATGATGATCCAAAAGGATGTGACGCAAGCACGCGCCTTTGCGTTGGAACCCCTGACGGGCCTTGTCCTAATCAATTCAAAGCCAGAGGGCGCTGAAGTTTCTTACAATAGCGCCTCGCTCGGACAGACACCTCTGCTCTTAACCACGCTCACGCCCGGCACCCACCGGCTGACCCTCTCCTTGCCTGGGTTCCAAAATAAAAATGTTGATCTCATCATACAGGATCGAACCCCTGTTCAGCTTTCTGTCGACCTCACCTCTGCCTCTGGCACCTTAGAAATTGAATCAACGCCGGCAGACACCGAAGTCTTTATCAACGGTATCTCACGCGGGAAGACCCCTGTCACAATCGAGCGTATTCCCGAGGGTAGCGTAAAAATCGCGATGAAAAGTCCTGGCTATGAGGATCATGAACGTGAAGTCTCTTTAACAGCAGGAGAGATCCAAAAGATTAACCAGCCCATGAAACCCCTCCCTGGAAAATTACAAATCGTTTCCATCCCAAGCGGGGCACGCGTCTACGTCAACGACGAATTCAAAGGCACGACTCCCTATAATTTTGACAACGCCACGCCTGGAACTTACCGTGTACGCGTTGAACGCCCAGGCTGCCTGCCTAACGCGCGTGATGTCGCCCTCGAGAAAGGTGCAACACTCACTGAAGAATTCCGCATGACCAAGATTACGGGACGTATCGAAGTTATCACCGCCCCGGCTTTTTCCACCATCCTCCTCGATGGCGTCAAGGTCGGTGTGACCCAAACCAAGAAAACCGATACCACCGCCTTCTCTGACCCCTACGCGATTGAAGATGTTTTGGAAGGTGAGCACGTTTTAGAGGTAACCCGTAAAGGCTATGCTCCCCTAAAAAGGAGTGTCACCATCACGCGCGACCAGACTTTGAGTCCGCAAATTCGCTTAATCCGTCAGTTTATCCCGAACTACGAAGTGGTCACAGCCCGTTCTCATTACAAAGGTGTACTGGACTATGTCACCGATGAAGGCGTCAAACTTGAGACCGCGCCTGGCGTCTCGCAAACCGTCCCGATGAAGGACATTCGGAGACATGGGCCCCTGCGTGAAGAGGGAAAATGAGTTTCCCCGTCGATACGATCCTTCCGGACATCGCCGCCTCACTTGCCGCGAACCGCGCGGTTGTTCTTCAATCTCCTCCTGGATCAGGCAAAACAACACGCGTCGCCCCTTTTCTTCTCGAGGCCCCTTGGCTTCACGGCAAAAAAATTCTTCTTCTCGAGCCTCGTCGTTTGGCCGCACGTAGCGCAGCCTCCTTCATGGCGCGCCAACGTCGCGAGGAGGTCGGAGAGACGATTGGCTACCATATCCGCCTCGACCGCAAATGTGGTCCGAGAACCCGTATCGAAATCTTGACGGAAGGGCTTCTCTCCCAACGCCTCCTCAGTGACCCTGAGCTCTCAGATGTCGGACTAGTCATTTTCGATGAGTTTCACGAACGTAGCCTCGCAGCAGATCTCGGTCTCGCCATGACCCTTGACTGCCAGCGTGGACTCAGGCCTGACCTACGGATCATGGTGATGTCCGCAACCCTTCAACCCGCCCCGATTGCAACACATCTCGGCAAAGCCGATATTCACACAGCCGAAGCTAGGCTCTTTCCAGTTGAGACCTGTTTACTTCGAAAGACGCCCAGCAGTCCTATCCCGACTTCGGCAGCGGAAGCTGTTCTTCGAGCCATACAAGACGAGGAGGGGAGCATTCTCCTTTTTCTTCCTGGCGAGGGCGAGATTCGACGTACACTGGAAAACTTACGAAGACTGCAACTTCCAACGAATGTCTCGCTTCACCCCCTCTATGCGGCCCTTTCACGGGAAGAACAGGACGAGGCTGTCCTTCCTCCTCGTCCTGGCATGAGAAAGATCGTCCTTGCAACCTCCATCGCCGAATCGTCGATTACCATCGAAGGCATCCGTGTTGTGATTGATACAGGCTGGATGCGCGTCCCTCGCTTCTCTCCACGCACTGGCATGTCACGCCTAGAGACCCTGCGCATCACACGTGACCGCGCAGACCAGCGCAGAGGCCGTGCGGGACGTCTCTGCCCAGGCGTCTGTTACAGGCTCTGGGACGACGTAACCGATCAACAGCTCTCCCCAGAGTCTCTCCCTGAAATCCTTGATGCTGATCTGGCTCCGATTGTCCTCCAATCTGCCGAGTGGGGATCTGCTGCCCGCGATGGGCTCCCTTGGCTGATGCCACCCCCTGATGCTGCGTGGCGTACTGCAACCGAACTTCTCGTCGAACTCGGAGCACTCTCGCACAACACACCTCCCTCCATTACCTCCCGTGGGCGTGCCATGGTCAAGCTTCCGCTCCATCCCCGCCTCGCGCACATGATCTTTGAAGCTGCAGAGGCTGGTTGCGCACAGCACGCCTGCCTCCTTGCCGCCGCACTGACAGAGGCGGCCTCCGACTCCTCCAGGCGCTTTGAGACAGATGCCCGCCGGTTGCTTGACTCGCTTCAAGGGCATGACGAGTTCAGTCAACGTGTGCGCGAATTGGCACGCCGCTGGGGACGTTCCTATCCTGAACAGGACCGCTCAGGTTTTTCAGAAGGACTCTTGCTGGCCTACGCATTCCCGGACCGGATCGCCCGGCGGCGCGATGGAGCGGGCGGGTACCTCCTCCGTAATGGGCGCGGAGCAATCCTTGCAAAAGGCGACCCCCTCGCAAATGACGAGTGGCTCGTCGCCGCAGAACTTCAAGATGACACCACCGAGGCGAAAATTCGGTTGGCGGCTCCGCTCACGCGGGAAGAGCTGGACGACCATTTTGGTGACGACTACGAGACCAAAGCACTTCTCTCCTGGGATAAACGGACAGAGGCCATCCAGGCTGTCAACCGCCTCTGTCTGGGTGCCATCAGCATCCGCGAAGGGGGACAGCCTAAACCCGACCCTCAGGCCCTACGGGAAGCCTTGTATGAGGGAATCCGCCAAAAGGGTATTGATCAGCTCCCCTGGTCCTCCTCCTCACGCGCGCTTCAGGCCCGCGTCTGCTTTCTCCATCGGGCACTGCCTGAACAAAGCTGGCCTGATTTTTCAAATGAGGCACTCCTTACCGAACTCGATTCGTGGTTGGGGCCTTATTGCGACGGCGTCACGCGCTGGACGCATGTGCAGAATTTGAAACTGACAGATATCCTGCTCAATCGACTGGAGTCCACGAAGTGCTCACGACGGCTCCTGGACGAGCTGGCGCCAACGCACATTCAAGTGCCCAGTGGCTCCACCATCCCGATCCGTTACGACGCAGAAGAACCCCATGTCGACGTGCGCATCCAAGAGGTCTTCGGCATGATGAAGACACCCAAAGTTGCTGGTAACCGTATTCCTGTGGTCATGCACCTGCTCTCCCCGGCCCAACGTCCTGTGCAAGTCACCAAGGATCTCGAAAGCTTCTGGGCGACAGGGTATACCCTGGTCCGTAAAGACCTCCGCGGACGCTACCCCAAACATTATTGGCCCGAGAACCCCCTCGAAGCCATCGCCACCCACCGCGTCAGACCCAAGTGATAAAAAACGCTCAACGTTTAACGCTCAACTCTAAAGTGGTAATTGTATTCACTTAAGCGTTCAGAGTTAAGCGTTGGACGTTAAACGTTAAATTTCAAGAGCCGCTACCACTCTATGCCCCCTCGACAATCGCGATCTCCTCGGGCGTGAGACCGTAAAGGTCATACACCACGCGGTCAATCTCCGCATCGGTTGTCGTAACCGCACTCTGCAACACCGCTTTCTCAGCATCCGATGCAGCACTGCGCAACTTCGGCATCAACACCAACATCTTGTCCACCAACGCCACCAGCTTGTCGTGACGCGCTTTTTCAGCCGGATTAGAAAGGTCAAGGCATGGAACAGGTATCGAAAGAAGAGAATCTTTTTTGATTTTAGGGAAAGTCTTTTTTTGGTCAAAGAAATTCATTTCCCAAAACCAGCGAACTGTAGATGAGGAAATCACGCCTACTATAAATTTCAAGCTGTACTTTGTGGTCGTAACAAAAAATATGTTGTAAATAGTATTAAGAGAGTAAATGCCTGCTGGCACTAGAGTACAAACAGGCGTTTTTCCAATTTGCCTCACTCCGATCCGTTCGATCTCATAAACTAACGCTTTACCACCGCTCTTAACCGAAGAAGGCTGGAAATCAACAAACTCGGTTGAAGGAAGCAATTCGTACCGATTTACATGAACTCCGTCTATCACTGGTTTATGAAATGCGCTTGTCTTTTGATCTGATACGTATTTTTTCCTGTCAAAGGTTTGAATACCAAAATAAGCAGTTGCTATTTCTCCTAATGCAAATGATGTAGCTCTAATCTTTTCATTAAGTCTTTCTGCCGTAGAAGCGAAAGGAAGAAATAAGTTTTTTTCTGGATGAGACCACCATTGTTTCTGTTGAATTGTCTGACTAATAGAACTTTCTAAACATTCTGATTGGACAACGCTAACTTCGATCTCTTGGTTTGGGTGTATTTTTTTGCGGGAAATCAGGATACAGGTGTCGACACTGGCACCCTTAAAAACTTGGTAATAAAATGTGCGTAATATGGCGACTTCTGTCGTATCTAATATTAAAGATCTAAGTCCAATCGCATGTTTATTTCGCAAGAAACTGTTTGGAGTGATGAATCCCGAGAAGCCTCCTTCTTTTGTTAAAACAAGGGCTTTTTCCAAAAAGACTTGATAAGTGTCTATCTTATACTGGGCCGAGCGAAAGTTATCACTGATGTATCTAAAAATCGACTTTTCTTCCATAGTCTGAAACAAAACATACGGCGGATTACCAATGACAGCATCGAAGCCGCCTGCCTTCATGGCATCGGGGAAGTGGACTGGCCAATCGAAAGCATGGACGCGGACGAGCTCTTCGGGGTCCATAGAGAAATCGGAGGCGATCAGGGAGTTTCCGCATTTGATATTATCCGAAAGATTCGGCAAGGCTCGTTCCTGGAAGAGGGTCATCTGTTGGGAGAGGGTAGTATCGCTTTCGCCTTCGAGTGCCTTGAGCAACAGGGAGAGCTTAGTCGTTTCAACTGCTTGGCGATCAATGTCCACGCCATAGATATGAGTGATAAGAATGCGCTTACGCTCGGCGATGGTAAGGCAGGTCTCGCCTTTCGCGTTCTGATAAATAGCCTTGGCGTTTTTGGTTGACGGGTTGGCCTGATACCATTTCAGGCAATGATCAAGCAGGTATTGATACGCGCCCAGCAGGAAGGAGCCACTACCGCACGCCATATCCAGCACGCGGAAGGGAGGGGTCGTTTTGCCTCCGGCGAGCTCAGCGGGCGTCTTATCTGCGATTTGCTTGCCGATGGTATTTTGGACAATGTAGTTTACGATATAAGCAGGCGTGTAATAGACACCCCCTGCTTTGCGCACTTCCGGCTTCTCCTCGACTTTGGCCTGATGTCCGGCGGTCAGTCGAATGACCTTGCCTAGAAAGCGCTCATAGACCGTACCGAGGATTTCCACTGGCAGCACACCAAAATGGTACGGGCAACCATTCTGAAAGTAGAGGCTCTGTAGAATGGGCTTCAGAACTTTGTCATCCACTATCAAATGCGTCGTGAGGGTATCAGGGGTATCCGAGACGCCTTTTTCATCTTGGAAATGGAAGAGTCCCGAGTTGTATTTTTGATCAGCCTTGCGACAAAGGTTGCTCAGAAAACGTGCGTAAATATCAGGACGATCACAGAGCGCCAGCAATTGGCGATCCGGCTCCAATTTGCGATCCTCGGCCATCCGCAAGAAGATGATACGGTCAATAATCTTCTGGACCGCCGCGTTGAGTTCATCCGCCGTCAACGCACTATTGCGCAGGGCAAGGTTACGCGCAAGTTCGTCACGCCAACCTTCGATATCCTTTAAAAACTCACTGTCAACCTCAGAGGTACCTTTCTTACGTTTGGAGGCGGCATACTGATCAAAGCCACCTGACCAGACAGCCTGACGCGAAAAGACATCCCAAATTTCGCGCCAGCGTTCCGGGTACTCTACGAACCCGACATACTGGATACGGCCATGACTGGCCTTGTCACTGGGGCGCGGGCGCGAAGCGCAATCGTAAACACTCAATTCTTCAAAGTCAGTCAGGAGGGACAAGGGGAGGTTAGCACTGAAGCCATATCGTCTAAGCTGATAGGCAGGCGCGAGGTCCGTGTTAATATTAACCCCGCACTTCTTAGCCTCTACATAAAACTTTGGCAGTGTCCCGACTCGGAAGGTGTAGTCAGGGGCCTTCTGCTGTCCTTCGACATCCAAACTATCTTCTGGAATCACCTCCCGATACTGAGGCGCAATCATCGAAGCATTGCGCACATCCCAGCCAAGCGCCTCAAAGAACGGATCAATGAGCGACTGGCGGATATGCGCCTCCTTAACCCCCTGTGCGAGAAAAGATTGCCGGTTCACAGCAAAATACTGACACAGTTTCGCAACGTCGTCTTTCCCCTGTTCAAATGTCTTACTCATACGTTTACTGCTTTGCGTTAAGCGTTCTTTCTAGCGTCCGATGATGCGATAAAACATCTTCTCTTGCCCCAGCATGGAAGATGCAATTTGGAATTGGCGCAGGCCTTTTGCTTCACCTGAATAGAACAGCACGAATTGCTGCTAATCCGCCCAGTCGATTGAATTCATGCGGGAATACCGACGTATCCGATTGATCCATACAGTCTATGCTCCTGCGAAAGGCGCTTGCCTAAATACAAAGAAGAAACGTCTTTCGGGGCTACTTTGCCATTAAACCCATGGTGCCCTAGATCAGTTGTATGTCCGGGGAAGTTCTCTTCCGTCGCATCCAACCATTCTTTAGGCACAAAAACTCCCACAATAGCTCCGTGTAAAACAGCAACAACGACTTGGGCCTTCTCGGCGCGTTTAATATTCACATGCCACGCATAACGCGCGCCCTCATACACTTCTTTAACATTTGAATCTTCGCGAACTGTATCATTCACACAAACCAATAGGGCTTTGTGTTTGAAGACAACATATTCATTCTTATTGCTCATGATCTCCCTTTCATTCTATTAACGAGTTTACAGCGCCTCTCTGTCTTAACTCTTCTTGGCAATTGCTATTATTGACTAACAACTGCTTTCTTAACCATTTCTCCTGAAAACCTACCTTGGAGGCTATTGGTTGAATACCTTGCGTCTTGCCCAAAAGAGTATTCTTATTCCTTCAGCTCTGCATGAAGCTTAAAGAAAGCTTTGTCTAGTGTTCCTGTAGTTTCTTTCCAGTCACGATTTGATGGCTTGCCAGTGGTATCTTGCGCGGGAACAGTTTGCAAGGCCCAATCAGTCAGATTCGTGCTGGCCTTTAGTTCAACATTTACAAACGGGGTGGTGGTTTCGTCCTGCTTAGGGATATCCACGACCATGCGACCGTTTACGATGCGAATGTTGAGAAGTAGCTCCGTGAGAGGTAAGTTAGTTCCAAAAGCATATTCAAAGCCGTTCGGTATGCCGTCACTGTTGCGGTCTTCTGCGAACAACTCGGCTGGCACACCTACGAGTCCTTTATTGTCCAACCAACCACTAAATCTGTTCCCTAAAACTGTAACAGAGAAGATGATGTTTGTGGAATCGCCATCTTTATCTTTAGCTGTCACGCTTACTGAAAAAGTCGGGTTGGTTGTTAAGTAGGTATGCGTGGCTAACCCTGAACCTCCTATTGTTGAGTTTGTCGTGCCATCACCCCAGTCCCACAAGAGTTGCATGTTCAGATTATCTGCAGGGACATCAATCACGTTCCAGTTAAAGGTACACGGCTGTCCCACCGTGGCAATTGTATTCGTGCTTTCATTAACAGGAAGCTGGATCACGGGAGCCACGTTCTGAACTCTTATCTCTCCTGCATTTCTCTCTAAATAAATGTTGTCCCCCACGGCATTCGTTGCAATGCGCGGTGTCACCGTAAAACCTAGTGAGGAACTTAACGCTGTACCATCTCGAACCTGGAAGTAAACCGTTTTGTTTGTTTGCGAAGGATTGAAGCTCACGAATGCAGGAACCGTGATAGCACCGTTGAGCGCGTCGTTAGGAGGCGTCACATCAAGATAAACAACCACAGGATTTGTGATGCCGACTGAGCCCGGCAAACGCGAGAGGTAAACTTCGAATGACAAGGGCGCGGCGTAATTTTCAAAACTGGACACCGAGCCAGGGGGGACCAAAACAGTAATTGAGGGATGTGCCACCACATTGATCGGGAAGGGAACTGTACCCACGCCACCATCCTTATCCGTCGCGACCATGAATACCGTCTGGACACCAATCGCATTAAAGGTTTTTGTCACTGTGCCAGTGGCACCCGTGCTAAACAAAGACGACCCATCCTCAAACTGGAATTCAACCGTGATGGGTGGAGCCCCCGTGACATCGGCTACAATATCAGTTGCTTTATATCTAAACGTGAAGGGGGTATTTATGATAATAGAGTCATAAGGAGACACGGGAGACGTGGAAGGTGCTATGGGTTGGCTGCTGGGTAGTGTATCAACATTAGGCGGATTGTTTAAGATAGCGACAAACCCAGGATAAGCCGTCGGATACTGGGCTTGCGCAGCAGCATTCGTAATGGTCGGCACAAGCAGAATGCCTGTAGCAGTGTTTAGCGTGCCGTCTTTGATCGTCATGCCATAGAATGCTGAATTACTCCGACCCGCTGCAACGGTGATATTCGTTATTGAAAGGCCAAGGCAGTTCTTCGCAGAGGAACCATCGGTAACATACTGTGCCACGACCGTGACCATGGTATCTTGCAGAGCTTCAGCCGAAAGAACAACTTTATACTTGGCTGTTGTATCTCCCTCAAAATAGGTAAAGTCGTCACGATTTACCACAATGCTGAGAACGCCAGGAACTATCCATTTCGCATAAAGGGTTTGGGATGAGGTAATCTTAACAATGGTTTCACTCGTCACTGGTTGCCCTTGTCCGTTTGGCTCTGTAAACCAGTATAATACATGTCCTGTTTTTGTTGTAGTCGGCAATGTCCCGTAAGTCGCATCATATGTGACCATCTTGGACTGCGGATCAGGTGTAAAATCTTGCGCCTCGAATGTAACAGTGAATGACAGGGGTGTCCACTTCGCATAAAGGGTCTGGTTTGAGAGAGTCTGCACAATACTCCCGCTCGTCACCTGTTGCCCGCCTCCATTTACATCGGTAAACCAACCTTCAAAGGTGTAACCAGTTTTTGAAACCGTGGCAAGTGTGTTATACGACCCATCATAAGTGACGATTTTACTTGCTGGCACCGGCGTGCCTCCTTGTCCATTGAAAGTCACGGTGAATGACATGGGTATCCACTTAGCATAAAGGGTCTGATTTGATATGACATTGACAATATTTGTAACTGTCACCTGTTGCCCTTGTCCGTTCGTCGCAGTGAACCAGTTACATACATAACCAGGTTTTATTGCCGTCGGCAATGTCCCGTAGGATGTATCGTATATAATAATCTTAGATGGTGGATCAGGTGTAAAATCTTGCGCCTCGAATGTTAGAGTGAATGACAGGGGTGTCCACTTCGCATAAAGGGTCTGATTTGAGAGAGTCTGCACAATACTCCCGCTCGTCACCTGTTGCCCGCCTCCATTTACATCGGTAAACCAACCTTCAAAGGTGTAACCAGTTTTTGAGACCGTTGCCAAAGACCCGTAAGGCGCATCATAAGTAATCGTTTTGGTTGAGGGGCTGGGCGTCCCTCCCTGACCATTGAAAGTCAGTGTAAATGACTGCGCTGTCCACTTTGTATAAAGGGTCTGGTTTGAAGTGATCTTAACAATACTTGTAGCCGTCACCTGTTGCCCTTGTCCGTTCGTCGCAGTGAACCAGTTACATATATACCCCGTCTTCGAAATTGACGGCATCATTCCATACGGCGAGTCGTAACTTACTGTCTTCGAGTCTGGACTTGGAATTTCACCTTGCCCATCAAAAGTGACAAGATATTGATTTGTCGTCCACTGCGCGTATAATGTATGGTTCGTTAAAATGGTTATAACTGTGTTGGTTTCGATCGATTGCCCAGCACCGGTTCTCCAACCATTGAACGCATAACCTGTCTTTGTTGCTGACGGTAATTCACCATAAGGAGGTTCTCCAAGAAGAAGGATAGCCTTTTCGTTTGTTGACGCCACACCACCTAATGCGTCGAACGTAACAGTAACGATTGGAATATAGGAAACATCAGCCAACCAGGTTGCATTCGAGTTGACAACGCCTGCTACATCATTCGTAAAGGACCATCCTAAGATACATGAACCTTTTCCAAGCATAATCGTTTCATTTGTCCAGTTGGCTGTTTTAGATGTCAACGTCTTACAAACTGCGCCGTTGGTCTTGAAGGTCACAATATCCTTGTTGACCTCTGCAGATATGGCCCAACTGAAAGTCAATACACCTGGCCCAGGGACGGTTGTCAAAATCCAAGTATTCTGTGTGTTCGTGATTGAACCTGACTGCATCGCTAAAGAACTCCCAGCTGGTTTAATTCCTGCCTGCGGAGTCCAAAATATTCCAGTGCTACCGTCTGTGGTCCAAACCAATCCTGTTGTTCCTACGACACTATTAATATCCCATTTCGCGTAGAGTGTCTGTGTAGAGGTGATGGCGACATTTGTCGTCGCAGTAATCTTCTGTCCTTTGCCGTTTGGCTGTGTCCACCAGCTATCCATAACGGCATCCTCCAAGAGAGGATTCGGCAACTCCCCATATGGCATACCGTATGTAACCAGCATGTTTGTCGGATTCACTGAGCCCCCCTGCCCGTCAAAGACAACAGTGTATGTATTCGGGTTCCAAGCAGCAAAAACGGCATGGTTGGCCTCAGTGGCAACGATTGTTGCATTTGTAATTTGAACCCCGCCACCTGAAGGCAGTGTAAACCATCCGACAAACGAATACCCGGTTTTTGAAACCGCAGCCATTGTTCCGTATGGCGCATCATACGTGACGACCTTCGTGGTCTGGCTTGGCGTGGAGCCTTGTCCGTCAAAGGTCAGCGTAAAGGTTCGGGCGGTCCATTTTGCATAAAGGGGTTGATCCGCAGTAATAGAGCAGACGGTTTGATTTGTAATCTGTGTTCCACCTCCGGAGACCTGCGTAAACCAACCTCCGAAAGAATACCCGGCGCGAGCAGGTGTTGGCAGCGTACCGTAAGGCGAGCCATACGTAACCGTAGCACTGAGTGGATCAACTGTACCGCCTTGCGGATTGAAAGTGACCGAGTAAGTGCTGGGCATCCATTTCGCATAAACAGAATGATTGGAGGCAATGGTTACCGAGGTCTCGCTAAGGATCTGCTGACCGATTCCATTTGTTTGCGTAAACCATCCGCTAAAGGCGTAGCCCGTCCTTGATATGATCGCAAGAGAACCATAGGGTGAATCATAAACGACTGCTTTGGATGCCGGACTTGGTGTCGCACCTTGACCGCTGAAGGTGAGCAAATACTGATTTGTGGTCCATCGCGCAAACAACGTGTGATTCGTGATGATGGTCACCACGGTATTGCTCAGAACCTGCTGGCCCTCTGATGTTTCCCACTTCGCAAGTGTATAGCCTTGTTTGGTAGCCGTCGGCAAAGTCCCATAGGGGCTGAACCCCAGCACGACCTTCTGATTTGTTGATGCTACACCCCCTTGGGCATCAAAAGCAACGGTGACAATTGGCGTATACTCCATATTGGCTAGCCAGCCACAGTCTGATCCCATGGACACTGAATCATCTTTGTAATATGTCCAACGAACAACATGCTCTCCAGTGGGCAAAGAGAGTTGCTGTTGCGTCCACCCAATACCTTGTCCTGGATTGGCAATGTTATAGCCCGAAATACTGCCTTGCTCTACTTGATCGACGGTAAAGCTTAAAAAATCGCAGCCATCTTCAGAAGACACATTCCACCAGAACTTAAACGTGCATGGTCCTATGAAGGTGGCCTCCAGCCAAGAGGACTGACTGTCACTGATCGATGAGCTTCGCAAAGAAAAAGGCCGTGTTTTTATAACATTTGTCGTGGCCACCCAATAGTATGATTCTGTCGCCTGCCATGTCACCTGCGTTGTCCCGAGAATGTCGTTAATGTTCCATTTTGCAAACAGGGTATGGGCATCTGGAAGATTAACTACGGAGTTTGAGTTAACCTGGACTCCACCCTCGGCTAAAGAGCTCCACCATCCCTCAAATCTGACACCTCCCAAAGCGGGAACAGGCATTATGCCATACGAAGTACCATATTCCAGATTTGTGGATAATATCCCGACCGTTCCCCCCTGTGCGTCAAAATGGACAACGATAAATTCTCCCGATTGCGCATAAGCGGCTGGCGCACAAATCATGCCGCTCGCAATGAGAGTTAAAAACATTTTCTTAATCAGTGCTGTGAATCGTGCCATAGTATTTTTTTGTTTCCTCAATTTGGCGCAACAGTGTCAGATCGTTTTTGGGGTTGGAGTCCATCGTAATCAGTCGCCGCTGTCATCTGGGTTTGCGGCATAGACTTGGTAGGTACTGGCGCGAAATATAGTGGAGATCAGAAATATTGCAAGTCTTGAGCCGTGTTGTTTCATAAAGAATATCCTTTTGTTTATCAAAGATTAGTGACCTATAATGTTCCGATAAGATTGGATCAAGCCGGTAGCGGCATATTGCAGTTGGTTAAGCTCCGCCTCAAGTAAATAACAGTACACGTATTTCCCGTTGGGTGGCACAATTTTGAAAAGCTTCTTTGGGTCTGGTGCTTCCCCATGTCGGCAAAGAATCATAGCACTGGGACGTACATTTATTCCGACATGAAAACATTCTCGGAATCGGCCGTTTGCACGTGAGCGCCCATAACCACTTACGCCGTTACATCGCGTCCTCAGTTCGACATCTTGTATTTTCTCACGTATCGTGCCAAGAATATGAAATGCGGCCACCACTAATAACTCTGCACGTCCGGTCCATTTTTGAGCAAGCTCGTCAATAGGGACATACACTGACGGCGCGACATTCAACATGTGCAACTTGTTTATGATTTCTTGCCTAGTCATTATTGTTCCTTTTGTCGAGTGCGGGTTCCTCTGCATAAACACCAAGATTGAGTTTATTACTAAAGACTTTTGCAACGACAGCATGCCAAAGTTTGCTCGTCATTCCGTCTTCCAGCCATGTACACGCAAACCCCTGATTTTGATCGTCAGACCAGTGGACTCCATAATTGGCCAGATCCAGATCGTTAAACGTGAGAGTCGGTCGCGCAAATCCTCTGGTGTCCGATGACGGTAAACAAGGAAAAAACTGAACATCTCTGTTTGCGTATCTGTCCGCATTTTTCCGGCAAACAGAGACATACCGGCTGGCCTATTCGGATGGACGGCTATAATTGCCTCTCTCGCAGTTGCTGTTAATTTGATCGATTCCACGGCACGCTCAACGACAAAGACGGTGTCCAATATGAATCGATGCTTGAATCGTGAGCCAAACAGGATTATTGAGTTCTCGGGAAGATCAGGCTTTGCCAATAGACGTGCTTGCTGACAACATGAGTAGTAGAAGGTTGTGCCGAGTACATACGGATCCGTATTCAAGACCCGTTCCTCCTCCTGAATATAACGAATGGATGGCGTATGAATATAACTCGGCAAGCCATCCTTTCCCAGACTTGGATGCTTCATTTTTTTGTAGCGGGAGGGCGGCTCCCATTCGCCCCAGAACATGATTTGCCCATCTGCGGGCTTGCCGTCAAGAGACGCTAATGAACGGCCGAAACAGGAAAGAAGCTTGCGGCGATGCCCGCCACAGTTCAAACCTAACGCACAATGATCAATGGCCCAATCCATTTCTCCTGCGCACCCGCTGCTTTGTTCTGGCAATCGTTCGCCTTTGGGGTGCAGCAGTTTGATTACATAGGGCATGTGGCATGTTCCATTCATTGCCCATGTACTTCGGTAGTGAGTTAAACGGACTGAATTTTAGCAACCTTTCAGGGCAATAAAAAAAGGCGCGGACTCCAGTCCGTGCCTCTTTGAAGGTACCGCCAAGCACCCCTGCTGAAACACAAGAGCTGGAGGCGCGCCAGACGGCGCACCTCCGAGCATCTCGCTTCAGCAAAGAAAAAATTGGCGGTTTTTCAAAGAAGCTCAATGCGCGTAAGCGCAAAATCAATATGTGCGGGAGTCGCCTGCCGCGCCGTTTTATCCGCCGTAGGCATTGCGAAGGCGGAAGTCTTGGCGAAGGCGGGTCCCCGCGATGGAAAAGATCAATTATCCGTTTTTCAAACGAATATGGTTAAAGAATACGCCCTTTGAAGGGAAAGCTCAAGGAAAAAGGGGAGGAATGCAGGAGAAATGCGCGAGTTCGCGAATGCGTGAGTTGGAAAATAGTGGAATACTGGAATGGTGGAATCTTGGAATAATGGGAGAAAGCCTTCGGAGATGGAACAAACGAGCGGGCGCGTGACAGGCGTTTGAGCCAGAGGGCTACATCAAAGCAGGGGCACGGACTTTCCAGTCCGTGACTCAACGGGTTGGAAAACCCGTTCCCCTTTCCGACTTGCTCGATGCTTACATGGGCGCAGGATGCTCCCGCTACTTTGATAGATACGCCTCATGAAGCAAATCAACTATTCAGGCCATATCTTGAGGCCTGTTCCGAGCAGCGCATTGTTGTGGGTAAAGAGTTTAGACTGAATCACATCGTAATACGACGTGTCACCCATGTTATATTTTCGATGAAAAGCAAAGGCGGCAATATCTGCAAGTTGTAGAAGAAGCGAAGATTCTGACGGCTCAAACAGAATGGATTCAATGAAATGTGATTGTTTAATATGCATGGATTGGGCATATAACGCCTTCACAAACTCCCTGTGCTCAGTCTCAATCTGATGCTGGATAGCATCGGAAATGATCATGCCCTTGTTGTCCTTCTCATACGACAAGAATAAATTGATGCGTTCAATAAGAAACTCCCAACTGTTGTTCTTCGGTATTTCCTTGTAATTCGACCGTCCGCGTTGGATTTTTGCTTTGTCAATGACCACAGCAAGTAAGGTTAAATCGGCATCCGCAATAAGGGTACAAATGTCAGTCAAAAGTTGTTGACGGTCAGATTTTTGTGGGTACTGCTGTCCAAAAAAATTAGGGACGCTTGTTCTTCTCTTCGTTTTTTTATCATAGTGTTTCGCGGAACCATTTAGGATTTCAGTCGCATGGAATTCAACGGCGGGTAGTATTTTCCATTTTGCTTTCAGATTCGAGACTTTTTGGTTAATCGTTTGCCACTTCTTATCATGTACAATAAGGGCTGAGCGAATAAAAAATTGCTTCGGCATGGCATGGGGAGAGTAAATATTATTGGCTGTAAACCCATCATCCCCTGATTCATCGACATAGACAAGATGCATAATGGAATTCCTCCAAAAAAAATGCAACCAAGAAGAGTAGAAACTCTTACCAGTCGCAAGCAACTGTCTCGGTCGCGGTGATTAATATCGCTGATTCAGCCCTATAAGTCAAGCGCGAACAACCTAAATTTTTCAAAATGCGGTAATGTGGAGAAGTTCGTTAATGTGTGAGTGTGTTAATGTGTTAGTTGAGGGAGATGGGCGAACGATTAAGCATCATTGCCCGCCGCCCACAGAGGGGCGGCGCGAAGAGGCCGCACGGGGGAGGGACGCGTGAGCGGGCGCGGGAGAGGCGGGGACGCGAGACATCGCAGGCGAGGAACGCGGGGAGGCGTCACTTCAAGTATCCGCCCCAGCCGCGATTCAGACGCAAACTCCAGACCGTTTGCCGAACGGCGATAGATGCGCCTGTCACGCCGTAGCTTTAGCGAAGGCGGATACCCGCCGGATCACCCAAGAGAAATAAAAGCCACGGAGAAAGAAGGAATGATAGAAAGCGAGATCCCTGTAA